>JACCDN010648471.1_pt1 | contig 26803 bp, 25 predicted proteins | sample 7441691 | NCBI WGS metagenome assembly JACCDN01 (sample SAMN15323439, study PRJNA562643) | freshwater metagenome | isolation source: river surface water | place: USA:Blue River Watershed | collected 2017-08-16 | reverse complement strand
TGGGGGGTAGGACCTGTCGCGCGGTCTGGGCCGCCCAGTCGTCAGCAACCCATAGTTCATCGGGCCAGACCACCTCGCCATCCCGTTCGAATCGCGGTGGATAGTTCACCCAGTGGTCGAGCACCGCGGCCACCCGCAGTCCGCGCGTCCGGGCCCGGCGCCTGGCCTCGTGTTCGAGGCTGGAGGCCCAGCCCGTGCCAGTCACCACGCTAGAAGTCCCCTCCATGGCCTCTGCGATGGTCTGGCAGGTCGGCTGGCCTGGAAAGGCCTGATTCCAGAGCTCGCGAGCAGGGCCATCGACACAGGCGCGCACCGGCCAGCGCCAGGCTTTGAGCCACGCGATGATCAGGTTGGTGGCTCCAGCGTCATGGGCCACGACGGCGGTAGGCAATGGCCAATCAGGCATGGCGGAACCTGGCGTAATAGACAACATCCACGGGAACACCCTCGACAATTTCCTGGGCGTGGCGGGTGGCCTCATGCTGCATGCCTGCCTTCTCCATGATGCGAATCATGCCGATGTTCAGAGACAGCGTGCCTGCCGTAACCTTGCGAATCTCCCCGCTGCCAAGTAAGGTCGCCATCACGGTGCTAAAGGCATCGGCACCGATGCCCTTGCCCCACACCCGACGCTCACCCACCATGATTCCGATGTCAGCAGTGCCATGGTGCGCGCTGCGGTACACCGTCATGGTGCCCAGCATGGCTTCGGTTTCCCGGTCACAGATGGACAGGAAATGGTTTGGGCTGCCGTTGAAAGAGATCAGGTAGGCATGGCAGGTTTCCGCCGTGTGGGTGCGGAAGCGCTGGTTGCTGAACCGCACGACCTCGGGGTCCTGCAGCCATCCCAGGTAAGCCGGCGTGATATCGGGGGCACTGAACGGGCGCAGGCGAACCCGGCGGCCCTCCAGGACGCTCCTCAGCGCAGCGATGTCCTTGACGTCAAGGTCGCTCATGCCTTGAGCGTGTCCAGTTGCGACCAAACCTTTTGGAAGGCGGCCACAATCAGGGCGACGTCCTCCGGCGGCAATTCGTTCATGCAAACGTTCAGGCCAATGAAGGTCTCGCTGTGCAATTTTTCGGCAACAGGGCACAGGCCCGGGCCGTACTGGATGTCACGGGAGCAGTAGGGCGAATTCCATGGGAAACCCTTGGTGCCGTAAGCGATCCTGTGGCGGAACATTGGCAACAGGTGAAGGTTCTGGTAGCCGGCAGCGAGCCATTGCACACCTTCGGCACGAAGCGCGTCGACGATGCGCGCGCGGGGCACACCAAGTGCCTCCACGTCAAGGGTAATGCCGTAGACGTAATAAACGTGCGTAGCACCTTCCGCGACCTTGGGCAACTTCAGTCCGGGCAGAGAGGACAGCCCTGCATTGAGTTCGGCGGCGATACGCTGGCGGCTCTCTACTCGGGCAACCAACTTGGTCAGTTGCACCGAAGCGATGGCGGCCTCAATCTCGCCCATACGGAAGTTGTAGCCCAGCATGTTGCAGAGCTCGGCGGGGTCATCGGAACGAATTACCGCTTCGGCATGGTTGCGGATCAGGCACAGACGCTCAGCCAGACGATCGTCGTTGGTAACCAGCACACCGCCTTCACCACAGTGGATGTGCTTGTGATAGTTAAGACTGAAGCCACCAATATCGGCAAACGTGCCTGTAAAGAGCTCGCCCACCTTGGCGCCCGGTGCCTGCGCCGTGTCGCACAGCAGTTTCAAACCGTGAAGGTCTGCCAGTTCACGCAGCGCCGGGATGTCGGCAGACTGGCCGAAGATGTCGACGGCGAAGATGGCCTTCGTACGCTTGGTGATGAGCTTCTGGACGCTCTTAGGGCAAATGTTGAACGTATCGGGATCAATGTCGGCGAACACCGGAATACCGTTCCAGTGCAGGATCGCGGTCGCGGTGGCAGCCATGGTCCAGGGCGTCGTAATGATTTCGTCGCCGGGTTCCAGACCGATGGCACCGACGGCGGCGATCAGGCCAGAGGTCCACGAATTGATGGCGATGGCATGCTTGACGCCGAAGTACTCGGCGGCCTGGCGCTCGAATTGGCGAACTTGCGTGCCGCCCATGAATCCAGGGCCCGGCGCGCCAATGTAGGCCGACAGCACGCCGCTACGGATTACCTCGCTGACCACGGTAACTTCGTCTTCACCAACGCTATTGAAATGGACCATAGGGCCGGAGATCACTGGTGTGCCTCCGTGAATAGCCAAGATGTTTTTGCTCATGCTTCGCCCTTCTCATAATTCGGAGTGCACTGGGCCAACGCGGCCCGTTGGATGTGGGTGCACAAGGTTTGGACTTTGACGGCGTTTTCACCCGTGCTGCGGATGGGCACACCAGATGCTAGGTAGTTGTAGAGGTCGTCGATGGCACTGGCCATCGTTTCCATGTATCGCCCGGGTAATTGGGCCACTTGTTCCAGGGTTCGGTAGCCGGGGAACTCCACGCTGGGATGCGCCTCCCGAGACTCCCAGCTGATACCGCCTGAACGCATCCGGACCACGCCCTTCTCACACACGACTTCCAGCTCAAAGAAGGCAAAGTCGCGAGCATGGCCTGGATTCAGGTACACCGGCACCGTGCCGCCTCTGGCCGTCAGGAGGACTGCGGTGGTGGGGTCGTTGTCCCAGAAATCCAGGGTACTGCATGTGGTGGTCACAAGCTTGAGGTCACCCACCAGCCTGAACAGCAAATCCACCATGTGGCTGCCGTTATTCAGGATGCCCTTGTTGTAATGACCGACAACTGACCGGATGCTCCCCCATTGTCCCTTCCGGATCTCTTGTATGAGCGCCTCGATGGAAGGGTCCCACTGACGGCTGAAGTTGACGGCCAGCGCGATACCCCGTGCCTCGCAACCATCAACCACCGCCATGCTGGAGGCAATGTCGGTGGTCAGGGGTTTTTCGCAGAAGATGGCCCTGGGCTGTAGTTTCATTGCCTGCATCACGTGGTCGTAGTGCAAGGCCGTTGGCGAGCAGATGCTCACCACGTCAATAGGGCCGAGACTCGAGCTCAAGGATGCCATGTCCGGTGCGTGCAGGGCGACGCCCCAGCGGCTAGCAAAGGCCGTGCGCCGGCCTTCGTCGGGATCCACGCATGCCCGGATCTGGAAACCCTCATGGCGGGTGAATGCACCGGCGTGGCTGAGTGGCCAGGCATCTGGCGGCCGGTCGGTGTCGAACCCGCCGCCGATGTTGCCGCAGCCGACAATCACGGCCTGATAGGGGTAAGACATCTGGCTCATCGTTCCAGGTGATCCCAAGAAATGGCAGTACCGAAACCGACATCCGTTTTCAATGTAGCCCCCAGTACCTCGTCCAGATACTTGGGAGCTAGGCCAAACCCTGGACGCACGCTTCGCACGGCATCGGCGGTCACGCGGTCACCTTTCTTTAGCGGCTTGACAAAGTACAGCGAGCGGCGGAACTTTACGTTGCCTTGTTCGCTGGACTTGCGCCCGAAGTCGACCTGGCCGAGGGCCTGCCAGGCCGTCTTGGCCCCTGTGCATAGTGCAGCCAGCTCCGCCGGCTCCAGGCTGAAGCTGTCATCCGGGCCGCCACCATCGCGGTCGAGCGTGAAGTGCTTCTCAATAATGCTGGCGCCCAGTGCCACGCTCGTGATTGCCGTGGTGTTGTCCAGCGTGTGGTCCGACAGGCCCGTCACTAGGCCAAACCTGCGGATCTTGTCGGGGATGGTCCGCAGGTTGTAGTCCTCTGCAGGGGCCGGGTAGCCGCTGACGCAATGGAGGATGGCCAGTTCCTTACAGCCGCCGGCACGGGCGGCGTCAATGGCCTCCGCTATCTCATCGGCGTCGGCCATCCCAGTCGAGATGATCATCGGCTTGCCGGTGCTGGCGATGTAGCGGATCAGCGGGAGGTCGACGGCTTCGAATGAGGCCACCTTGTACGCGGGTGCGTTCAGGTCCTCCAGCAGGTCGACGGCCGTGTTGTCGAAGGGCGAACTGAAGATGGTGATGCCGAGCTTCCGAGCGTACTCGAACAACGGCTTGTGCCATTCCCAGGGCATGTGTGCTTCCTGGTAAAGCTGGTAGAGCGTCTTGCCGTTCCAAAGGCCGCCGTGGATATGGAATTCCTCGGCGTGGCTGTTCAGAGTGATGGTGTCTGCGGTGTATGTCTGGAGCTTGACTGCATCGGCACCAGCTTTTTCCGCTTCCTCGACGATCTTCATCGCTGTGTCGAGCCTACCGTTGTGGTTGGCGGAGAGCTCGGCGATTACATAGGGCGGCGCATCGGCGGCAATCCGACGCCCGGAGATGGAAATATTTGGAATGTTCGACATTAGCTTTTCTCACATTGCGGTGGATGCCATTCGCTGGCAAGCAGGCCTAAGCACACCACGTCATGGTAACGTTGGCCATCAAAGTGCTGGTGACGCAGAACACCTTCGCGCTGGAATCCTAGGTGCAGATGGAAGCGGATGGATCGTTCGTTGAAGGCTAATGCTTGACCGCACAGCTTGTAAAGCCCGGCCGTTTCGAAGGCATAACATAGGGCCGCTTCGCCAAGTGCGCGACCGGTCCCCGAGGGCGCATCCGGAGCCGCATAGAAGCCCCAGTCGGCTATACCGCCACTTGCGATCTGATGAATGTTGATGAAGCCCAGCGCGCTCCCATCGTTCTCAAACACGAGGAGATGCCTTTCCGGGTCCTGCGACGCCCGGGCAAACCAGCGTGTGTGCTCCTCGAGCGAGATCTCGTGCTGTGTATACATGTAGCTGCGAACCTCTGAATGATTTCGCCAGGACAGGACCCTTTCGAGATCGCCTTCCGTCATCGGCCGAACGTTGGTCAGGGAGGTGTCGCTCACCTCAGCCCTCCATTTTTCGCAGCACGGCATTGACACCGGATCCATCTACGATGCTTGAGGCACACTCGCTCATTTGAAGCAGTTGTGCAGGATCGTCATTCAATCGGAGAAGCAGTTCAATGAGCTGCGGAGTTGCACTCTGTCCAAGCTTGATGGACTTAGCCGCGCCCGAACGTTCCAGCCCCTGAGCGACTTTACATTGGTTCTCGGCCAGCACGAGCATGATCGTCGGCACGCCCAAGCAACACCGCTCCCACGCTGTCGCCCCGGCTGCCCCGATCGCCAGATCGCTGTCGGCCATCAGCTGCGCCATGGTGCTTATGCCGTGCAGCACCTGGGTCGGCCAGGGCATGTCCTGCGCCTGGGTACGTACATCGTCAAGCCACGGTGTTTTCGCGCCCATGACCACCGTGATGCGACAGTCCGCAGGAAGGGGGCAACTGCGCAGCGCCTGCAGCACCTGCCCGGTAGCGTTGTCCGTGTCGACACCGCCCATGGTGATGAGCAGCTCACGCAAGACCGGCCGCCGGGCGCGACGCTGCAAACTGTAGGGGCGCAGGGCAGCGAATTCGCGGCGCAGCAGGGCGTATTGGGACCCGCATAGCACGCGGCAATTAGTTGGCACGAGAGTGCGGTATTCCCCCGGGTCACGGCCGAAGGTTTGATCGAGCAGCAGATCGCAGACGTGAGGCCGGTCCGCGAGGTCGTCGATGACCATGAGCTTGCGGTAATACGGCGCCAAGGCGCACTCCCAGCGGGCGTCTAGTGCATAGTGATCGACGATGAGCCAGTCAGCCGCCGTGCCGCCAGCGCCGACTTTTGTTTGCTCGGCATCGGTCTCCCAATCTTCACCAAGCCAGGCAGCGTGTACAGGCTGCGTTGAATCGGTTCCGGCCCTGTTGCCATCATAGGGCAGCACCACCACGTCAAATCCCCGCTGCTCGACCACATCAATTAGATTGCCGGGGTGATTGCGGCAAATGAAGCGGCAATGCGAACCGCGCTCGCGCAGCGCTTCAGCGAGCGTCAGGCAGCGCATTACATGGCCGGTACCAATGTGCAGAGACGCATCGGCACGGAAGAGAACTCTCACACCCATCCTTTCTGTGCGAGGGCAGCGTACAGCAGCTCAGCCCGCTCCCAGTCAGCCGGTGTGTCGATGTCGACCACCCGCCATTCCGGGATCACCAGGGTGGTGCCATTGAGGTGGATGTTCAGTCCATCGAGCCAAGACGACGCCTTGCCCCAGTAGAACTGTCCCACATCGAAATAGCCTGGCTCCAGGTCCTGCGTGCGTGTGGCAGCGTACTCTGGCTGAAACGGGCTGACCGTACCGTCAGGGAGACGACGCAGCGCCCGCTGGATAGGCGATGGAAATCCAGTGACTGGAAATACATAATGAGCACCGGTCGACAATAGTTTCTCATAAGCTGTCCGCAGGTCTTTCATCGAGATGAACGGCACACCAGGGTAGATACAGCACACCTCTTTCACGTCGCAGCCCATGTTTTGGCATGCCATAACGGCGTGTGCGATTACCGGCACGGTGGGGGTATGGTCGTCTGCCAACTCTGGCGGGCGCACGAAAGGGACCTCGGCACCGAACTCTTTGGCGACATGGGCGATTTCTTCGTTATCCGTGGACACGACCACCCGATCAAACGAGTCAGATGCTATCGCCGCACCGATCGCGTAGCCGATCATCGGCTTGCCGTGGAAAAGTTTGATGTTTTTGCGAGGAATGCGCTTACTGCCGCCACGCGCCGGAATGACTGCCAGTCTCATGTTAAATAGATTAAATAACTCAGATATAAAGATCACTGAGGTCGCGCATCACGCGCAGCCGGGAAATATTTAATTCTTCTGAAAAAGCCACCATGTAATATCATCAAATCCAGCCTTGTCATAAATATGGCCCCACAAAAAGCCATAATCAACAAGACGCACATCAAAGTTTTCAACAAAAAGTTTTCCAAAATCTCGTTTAAAAAGCTTGTCAGATTGACCTTGATACTCGAGCATTACTGGCGTTCTATTGAAATACTCACCTATGAGGACGTATTTCCCAGAATAGTCAAACATCTTCTTCATGTTTGCCAGCAAGTCATCGGGGTGAATGTGAATCAAAACACCGATAGTAAAAACCAAGTCAAATCCAGGAGATAGATTTGAGTCAAGAATTGACCCATTAAATGAAGATTTTAGCTGAAATTCATTCGTTACAAAACTAAAAGCAGGTACGCTAATTTCAATAATGGATTTTTCTGCTTCAGGCAAAACCTCTTCAAGGAAGCCAATATTTCTTCCTATATTGCAACCACACTCGAGAACCGAGTTAATATCACCGGCTTTAAATAGCATTTTTCTCCAGCCATCTACGCCCATTTCTCGATCAAACTGACTGTTCTTTTGAATATAATCATTGGCGTATTGATTAGCCCAAAAGTTTTGCTGCTCATTCATTTAAATTTCCTTTGCGGTCTAAACTCAACGTAAGAATCTAATTTTTGAATTGTGCTCAATACACAGTGAATCCAGTAACTCTCCTGAACAAAATTTTCAATCAAGTGCGCTGCACAGAGCAGCAATTACTGTGTCTTGCTGAGAATCATTCATCGCTTGAAATATTGGGAGGCTTATCGCTTCTGCGTAGTAATTTTCAGACTCCATAAAATCGCCCGTCTTAAAACCCATCTTCTGGTAATACGGTTGTGTATGAACTGGGATGTAATGTACATTTACACCAACACCCAACTGCCGTAACGCATCAAACACCTCGCGGTGCGCTTTACTAATCTGGTTAAGTTTCAAACGAATAACATATAGGTGCAGTGCGGAATAGCTATTGGGATGTTGCCATGGTAGCGTTATCGGCAAAGTAGACAGCAAATCGTTATAACGCTCAGCAAGTTCGTGGCGACGTGTTACGAAAGCATCAAGACGATGCATCTGGCTGAGGCCAAGCGCAGCTTGCAATTCTGTCATTCGGTAGTTGAAACCAAGGTCGATCTGTTGGTAATACCAAGAACCGTCGGGCGAGTGGGTCATATTTACTGGATCACGGGTAATGCCATGGCTACGCAACAGGGCCATCTTGTTGGCAAGCTCCAGATCATTTGTCAGTGCCATACCCCCTTCAGCCGTCGTAATTATCTTGACCGGGTGAAAACTGAAAACAGTTATATCGCTGAAGCGCCCACTGCCGATGGTCTCTCCATTATATTTGCCACCAATAGCGTGCGAGGCATCCTCGATAACCTTGAAGCCATATCTTTTAGCCAAAGTATGAATTCTGTCCATTTCGCACGGTTGCCCGCACAAATGAACCGGAATGACGACTTTAGGAAGGTTCCCATTGCGCTCAGCCTGCTGCAACTTATGCTCTAGTGCTATAGGACATAGGTTGTAGGTTCGCGAATCGATATCAACAAAGTCGACGGTTGCACCACAATACAACGCGCAATTCGCACTGGCTACAAAAGTAATCGGAGAAGTCCAAACCCTATCGCCTTTGCCAACCCCCAACGCTAGACATGCAATGTGCAAGGCGCTGGTGGCGCTATTTACAGCTATCGCATGTTGCGCACCGCAATAAACGGCGACAGCCTGCTCAAATGCTGGTACGACAGGACCTTGGGTCAAAAAATCAGACTTCAATACATCAACAACTGCGTTGATGTCGTCCTGATTAATATCTTGCCTTCCGTATGGAATAGATTGCATCAAATTTTGCCAATATGATTACGGTTCTGTTCAATCCATGATTGCAGGGTGGGGATGCTCATCCAATCCGTATTGTTGTCAGAGCAATACGTGAAATCCGGCGCAACAAGGCGTCCATCCTTGACGCGGGCAGGATCTTGGCTCCAGTTATGAATCGCCGGCAAGACCTTGTAGTGGAATTCGTATTCATAGGTATGAGCCGCATCTTCGGGACCAATCATTTGTTCGTGCAACTTTTCACCGGGGCGAATGCCCACAATATCGTGCTTCGCGTCCGGCACACAGGCCATCGCAACTTCGGTAACCTTCATGGAAGGGATTTTCTTAACGTATATTTCGCCGCCCACCATGTCTTCAAACGCATGCCAGACCAAATCAACCCCTTGTTCTAAGGTAATCATAAAGCGGGTCATGCGGGTATCGGTGATTGGCAAAACACCTTTTTCTGCTTGAGTAAGAAAAAAAGGAATAACCGAACCGCGCGAGCCCATAACATTACCGTAGCGAACAACGGAAAAAATTGTCCCTTGAGCACCGCCATAGGAGTTACCAGCAATAAATAATTTGTCCGAAGCTAGTTTGGTCGCCCCATAAAGATTCGCGGGGCTGCTTGCTTTATCGGTCGACAATGCAACTATTCTTTTGACCCCAGCATCAATAGACGCATCGATGAGGTTCATTGCGCCAATTACATTTGTCTTTACACATTCGAATGGATTGTATTCAGCAGTAGGAACGATTTTGGTTGCGGCTGCATGAACCACATATTCGACCCCATGGAGAGCCCGATACAAACGCTCCTTATCACGAACATCACCAATAAAGAAGCGTACTCGATTATCACCGGCATACAGCTTTGCCATTTCCCATTGCTTCATCTCGTCGCGGGAAAAAACTATCAACTTCCTGGGGTTATATTTCTTAAGTGTAAGTGGAACGAACGTGTGTCCAAAAGATCCAGTTCCACCAGTAATTAATATAGTCGATTCACTGAGCATAATACATCCCTTGGTTTACAATAACATTGTCGATATATTCAATAAATCGCGAGTTGCCTGCATCAAAGCACATCAGTTGCTCAACCACTGGAGTGCTGATTAACTTCCATTCGTCGTCACTTACCTTGGTGATATAGTTCATCAGACGCTCAACTTCGCCTTCATCACATTTCGATGCCCAAAATGGCCCTGACTCCGGTAGATTTGCCGGCCAACCAAAACTTCGATCATTAACTTGGAGAACTTTTCCTCGTAGTGGAAACGCTACACATTTCAAACCACGCCCAAGAGCTTCATAACCCAAGGTCGAATCAATAAATACTATCGAACTTGCATGATCTATTTTTTTATAGTTATCCAAGTCTTCACTTTTTTGCCAATACTCCCATCCGGTATCCCCAAGCAAATCAGAAAAAAAATTAAACTCTGAATTGTTTTCATTAAATGAAGTACCACACACCTTTAGGACAATTCCCTCTTTAATGCAAAAATCGAGCAGACGAGGCAACAAAACTAATTCGCTTGAATAAAAATCATTCCATAATATATTTCTTTCACCGACCGGCATAGTTGGCAGACCGTTATGAATAACGGGGGTTCTATATTGCGACAGAAAAACCACCTCATTCAAATCTGAATTTTTATGAATTTTTGCCACTTTATTATTTTTAAAAGAACCGTGTGGAATTATATTTGCACTAATCACGCGATCATAATACTTTCCAATTGCAGGGCTGAAACAAAAGATTGCGTCCGCAGATAAATCAGCTTTCGTATTGATATTCTGCATCAGCGTCTCAAACAGACATCGGTCACGATACCCATTTTGCACGGAAATAAACTTAACTTTGGGATGACGATTCTTCAAACCATAAAAGACTTTATTGTTATCAATAAATGTAACAACAACAAGGGGTTTTGCTAAATGAATATAGCACGAGGCATATGTTTCCATGCTCACTTTACACCCATACTTATACATAGCATAGATCAATACTAACAAATTTATACTTTCACCCCTGCACTCAAACACTGAATATGTATATTTTTTAAAATAATCAAAGAAGTCGCTTGCCCCTTCTTTGTCGAAAATAAGCACATCCGTTTGAAGCGGTTTCTTTGTGATTTTTCTACACTTCAATATGTATTTCAATGCCGCCGGTATAGATGACAACTTCATATCACATCATTCTCATACAATTCAACCTGTCCGCCTGGATAAATACTACCATCGACTACCATACTCCCCAACCCCCATCAACAGAGAGGTTTTGACCAGTTAGATAAGACGACAGATCACTGGTAAGAAATGCAATTACCCCTCGAAAATCCTCTTCGGATGCCATACGCTTCAATGGCGTGCGAGCCTCATAACTTTTAACAAAAGATTCTGGTTGATTTCTAAATATTCCACCAGGTGAAATGGCATTTACTCTAATTTCTGGCGACAGTGTAGTTGCTAACCAGCGCGTCAATTGAATCAGCCCACCTTTTGATACGGAATATGCAGCAGGATTGGCCATCGCTGTTTCGTCATACAAGCGCCAATCGGGCCCATATAATCCATAAATTGACGCTACATTAAGTATATTCGCTCCTTTTGCAACCTTAAGCAGTGGCGTTAGCCCTTTACAAAGATCAAATACGGCTGTGATATTCACTTCAATAGCGCGGCGCCAAGTATCAACCGTCTGCTGTTCAAATGACGTAGCCCAACCCTGTAACTCCGAGGTGCCTACAAAAGCAGCGTTGTTAATAAGTATATTTAACGACTGGTCGTGATCGATTAACGAGGCAATTAATTTATTACGACTATCCTGTTCTTCTAAATCACAGACACGCTGCTCAACCTTAACTCCCCAATGCTCACTGAGACTTTTACTTAAACTGTCGAAATCGGCCCCTGGCCGATCCACTAATACCAAATCTGCACCCAATTCTGCCAAGGTATCGGCTATGACTTTACCTAAACAGCCCGTGGCACCGGTTATCAATGCACGGCGACCACTTAAGTTACTCAATTCTTTGATGGAACCCATTTCTCTTGCTTTCTTCTAATATCTAAGAGGCTTTCGGCAATCTGAAAATCCAATAAAGTATCAATATCAAGCGCGCGCTCGGATGGGATATGAACTGCTTTCACACGCCCCTCAAAGGTTGCGTTTTTTTCCATAACAAAACTAGGTTTAGCTACGTAGCAAACAGTCGCCATGTCATAAACGACAGGGGCATCTTGACGGCGTGTTATGGCCAACGTTGGTGGAATAACCAGACCGACAGTTCCATCGCTGTTTTTCTTAACCATATTGAAATAGGGACTACGATGTGCATCAGTGACAGTGATCACCATTTCTGCATCTCCGTTTTCGTACTCATCCAGGCAATTTTCGATATCCTGTGATATTCGCAAAGGAGCGGTAGCTGGCACGGAAACCATAGCGTCGGGAAATCTACCGGTTGTTTCTCGTAGAAAGTTAAGGGCATGACGCCACGCCAACCACTCGGGGCTATCGTCTCGCGCCAGTTCTGCTGGTCGAATAAACGGAACCTCTACGCCATAACCACGCGCTACCTTGGCAATATCTTCTGAATCGGTCGATACGATGACACGCTCAATACGATTGACCGCCAAGGCATGTTCAATTGACCAAGCGATTAATGGTTTACCCGCCAAGGGGCGAATATTTTTACCCGGTAAGCCTTTTGAACCTCCACGAGCAAAAATGAATGCAACAGCTTTCATTTCTGCGCCTCGTCTGATTGGAATAGATCTGCCACTGATACATGCTGGCCACTTCTAGCGGAAATACGAGCCGCTTCGATTATTTCCAACACCTTTAAACCATCCTCACCGGTTACCAACGGAGTTTGATGCTCTGTTACACAATCTATGAAATTCTGCCACTCAGCCAGATAACTATCATCGCGTTGATGTGGATGGGAATAGAACTCTTTCCATTGATTCGCCCCCATTTCATACAAATCTACCATCCCTGTCAGACCATTCCAGCGCAGACTTCCCTTGTCGCCAATAGCGACACACAAACGTGTGGTGTCGTGGCGTATGAAGTCCAGATTAAGCGCGGCGATAATCTGGATGGCGTTCACTTTAGGCACAAAGCCCAAAGTCAAGTGGACGGTATCTTCAACATCAATATCCAAGCGACTTTGACGGCTAATGGTAGCCTTTACCCAATCAACCTCCCCAAAAATCCAACGCATGTAATCCAGTTCATGGCTAAGTTCCAGCAGCGCCCCTCCCCCCAGTTGCCTCTGTGCTGAAACTCCTAGACGGTAATCACTATCTGGTCGCCAAGATGGTAAATATTGACCGATTTCACAACGCACTGACAGAACCTCTCCGATCACCCCCTCCGCCAAGAGATCACGGAAGCGCATGAGTGAAGGTAAGAAGCGAAGGTTATAACCTGTTTGCAATACGGTTTCTCGATGGCGAACGAGTTCCAGCAATTGCTTAACACCGGATAGCGATGACGACAACGGTTTCTCGATGAGAAGATGTACCCCTATCTTTGCTAAAGCTTGTGCCGTAGCAATGTGAAATGGTGCCGGATTGGAGATAACCGCAATGTGCGGTGCAAATGCGATCGCTTCGTCAATATGAAAAAAAACACCATTCGCATTGAAGGGTACTGAACTACCGAGCTGATGGCGCAAGATCCGAATGTCGGCTTGAGGAAAAAGCTGTCTTGCCAAGCGCAAATGACGGTTGCCAATACTGCCAAGCCCGATAATGAGAATGCGGCTAATTGACACGACAACTTTCATTAAAAACAGTAATCACGTTGTTCATAGAGTTTTTTATGTTTTCTGCTTATTTGCAAGTTGTAAATCATCCGGCCGGCCTACATCCAACCAAGGCTCGTGCATTGGATACGCAACTGTCCGCTGGGACTTGGCCTGCAGACGCTCAAACAGTGTCGGCATGTCACAGTGCGCATCGGTGGTCAAAACACTCAGCGCGGCCGGATTAAGAACATATACACCGGCATTGATATGGCTACGGGAAATCGGCTTTTCTTCAAAGCCGACGATTTCCACGCCCTGCATTTGCACGACACCAAAAGGATGCTGCCACTCATGTACGCGTACCGCCATGGTTGCTTCAGCGGCTTGCCTTGTATGAAAATCTAGTAACTCACCATAGCGAATATCTGTAATCACGTCACCATTGGTCACTACAAAAGGGGCATCAGGTAACGGGTCAAGCAATCCCAGCGCACCGGCAGTACCCAAAGGGAATTCTTCACGCAGGTATTCAATCTGCACGCCAAGACGCCGACCATCGCCAAAGTGGGCCTCAATCATGTGGCCCAAATGATGAATAGCTAGCACAAATTGGGAGAAACCCTCCAACTTGGCACGATCAATTATGTGTTCCAGCATCGGCTTTCCAGCGATGGAAAGTAGGGGTTTAGGGCAGTTCTCGGTATGGGGGAGCAGTCTTGTTCCCTTGCCCCCGGCCATGATAACCATCAGATTTGATCGAATTGGTGGCGTGGCAATTTCATCCCATAGATGCAAACCGACGACATTGTGCTGAGCATCGACTACGGGAATCTGCTGAATCTTGTTGGCAATCATCAACTGCTTGACAAATTTGCGATCCAATTCAGGTGGTACGACCAAAGCATTACGATGGATCACGCTAGTGATAGGGCTGTTTAAATCTAAGCCCTTAAGCAATCCTCGCCGAATATCACCATCAGAGATCGTTCCCTCCAGCACGTCAGCTTCATTAGCCACCATAACAATCTTGATCGCGACCTGCTCCAGATTACGGATGGCTTGGCCGATGGTGGCATTGGACGGCAGAATGGCTTTACGCCAGTGTTGTTCAGGAGAATTCACTTCGTTACATCCGCTTGAGGCAAGTCATGAAACGATTTTTTTACGATACCTGCGATTGCACAGTGTTTCAAGATGCTAACAATTTGATCACTAGCGCCACCTTCGCCATAAGGATTAATAACTTCATTCAAGCCCCGTTGAAAATCTGTTGAATAGAGTTGTTTTAAAGCAGCAAAGATGCCCTCGCGACTGGGTTCGCAGTTAATGATACTTGCGGCTTGTAAGCGACCGCGCTGACGGTCACCAATGTTGATCGTACCCTTTTTGAAACTGGGTACCTCAGTTAGTCCGCTGGATGAATTACCCACCACCCCATCAACTTGGGCTATGCATGAAAGATACCGCAACTGACCAAGTGACGTATAAGCACGAGCATTGGCGTGCTGCATAACAAACTGCTCCACCATTTTGATCAGCGCACGGCCATCGGTATCCGCATTGGGCAATGTGAAGATTAGTTTTGTGTCTTTTAGATCAGCAAGAACGGTCAGCAACTCTTCCATTTGGTTTGCGGCGGTGGCAGTCTCCAGCGTCACGGGATGGAAGGTGACTAACAGATTCTTAGTACCCAGTTTGAAATCAAGTGAGTCCTCCAAACTAGCGCGGTCGAGCAATTGCAGGCGTTTGATATTATCGATGCCAAGTCCACCCACGCAAAATACGCTGTTAGGTTTTTCGCCTAACTGAATCACCCGCTTTCGGTAAGGTTCGGCGGCAACAAAATGCAAATGCGACATCTTAGTTATCGAGTGCCGAAGTGCTTCATCAAAAGCGCCTTCTGTCGTCTCGCCACCATGCAAATGCGCCACAGGAATGCGTGCGATCAAGGCGGCAGAGACCGCAGAAAATATCTCAAATCGATCGCCCAGCACGACGATCAGATCGGGCTGAATTTCAAGCAAGGCATCGGCGAAACCAATCAAGCCTAAGCCCATCGATTTAGCTATACCGACTGCCGTATCTGAGCTGGTCAGCATTTCAACTTTACGGTCAATATGGAAGCCGTCTTGTTCGATCGCCTGATAGGTGAGGCCAAACTCTGGCGACAGGTGCATGCCGGTAGCGATAACTTGCAGGATTAACTCAGGATCATCTTGGATGCCCTGCATGACCCAGCGCAGTAGTCCATATTCCGCACGGGTACCAGTGATGACGCAAATTTTTCTCATGAAGTCAGGCAATGGCCAATCGAGCGCCTTGTGAAAGTCGGCGCTGGTGGGACGGCCGTTTTGTTAAGACTAAACGGCGTGACCACCTGTGAATGGAATTGCGCTTGCACAAGAAATGGCTTCCGATTATTCATCGATCAACTCATCAACTTCAAAGTCACGAATCGCTCTTTTACCCAAGAACTCATCCCACCGCATCGGCGAAATACCGATCCCTGGCCGCTTTGTAGTTAGGTTTTCAGCTGTGAAAAAAGCGCCTGCTTTTATTTCGCAACTGGCGACCAACGATTTGCGGGCTACGAGTTTGTTTCTGGCCTCACTTGGTGTGAGGCGTTTGATGCCATCACCCAGCGCTTCTTCGATATTGCGAATGGCAGCAACCATAGCGGAGAGTTCGGCTGGTTCAAGGCTGGCCTGGTGATCAGGACCGGGCAGTTTGCGGTCCAGCGTAAAGTGCTTTTCGATGACAGTTGCTCCCATCGCGACGGCTGCAATGGCGACTTCTATCCCTTGTGTGTGGTCGGAATAACCCACGGCCACGCCGAATGCCGCCTGAATACTATTCATAGCGCGTAGATTCACTTCGCACATGGGTGTTGGATATTCGGTAGTGCAGTGCAGCACGGTAAGATTTCTACGCGGGGTGCCGGCTCGTTCGAGCACATCAATGGCCGCTTCAATTTCACCCAAGGTGGCCATACCCGTGGAAAGGATGATGGCTTTGCCAAATTGTCCAATATGGCGTAGATACGGCAAGTTGGTAATCTCACCGGAAGGAATCTTAAAATGCTCTTGACCAAGTTTGACGAGCAGATCAACGCTTTCTAAATCGAAACCGGTCGAGAAAAATCCGATATTCTTCGACTTACAGTGTGCTATAAGTTCCTGGTGCATCATCTCGGTAAGCTCAAGTCGCCGCAACATGTCAAATTGAGATTCCGCGCTGCCGGTAGTCTGCCGTTGGTAATCGGCTTTCTTGGCCGAAATAGTGGCAAGACGGGCGGCGTTAAAGGTTTGGAATTTGACTAGATCGGCACCTGAAATGGCAGCAGCATCAATTAACTGCTTGGCTAATTTAAGATCGCCGTTGTGGTTAACACCGGCTTCGGCGATGATGAGGGTCTTCATTTGAATCGATCCCCAATTCGTGGCTTCGGATAGCCGCTCCACTCAGTTACCTTTACAAAGCTGTCCAGCGTCTTAACAAAAAAACCGGTTGGCTGAACACCTACGACCGAACCGGCAATACCTTTGTAGCTTTTTGCATCAGGTAAATATTGAACTTTATTTATTTTTATTTCATTTGTATCCAGGAAAGTTCTCGCCTCTGGTCCAGGCCGGCAGATAGCCCGCACAAAATTAAATACATCTCGCGATTTTTGATTCCAACAAATACGCTCATCGCCTTCTTTTCTGGCAACACAATAGAAACCAAATTCACAAATATCGCTTTGAATTATTCGCTCCACTTTGCCACTCTGAATCAGCTTAATCGCATCGTAAAGTATAGTCGCACACCCGCCGTATGCACGCTGAAGCAAGGTCGAGTAATCATCATTATCGCTGATCGGATAGCAACTCTGTAATATTATATCTCCGGTATCAATGCCTTCATCAACATAGTGAACTGTTATGCCGAACTCTACCTCATCATTAATAAGTGCCCAGTTTAATATATTGCGACCACGGTACAAAGGTAGCTTGCCGGCATGGCAATTGATAGTTCCTAATGGGGGAAGATTTATAAGCGCTCCTTTAAATATTTGATTGAACGACATTGATACAAAAAGATCACATTCATAGCCAATGACCCGATCAAGAAATTCTTCAGAATTAATTTTATGATGAGTAATAAATGTCAAATTATTTTCTCTGGCTATCTCACCCAATACCCGATCAGGATTATCGGCACGCGCGCAAATAAAAACAATTGCCAATGACTCATCCGATAGCAACTTTCTCAGCGCCTCGTGAGCCCATGGGCCATCTGCAAAATACCCTATTTTGATTTTCATCATATCAAACCTGAACTGCTGGGAATATTAATCAAACGTTGAGACAACGACTGAGCCATCCCCAAATCCATATGAGGACAATCCACGAACGGAGCCAACTCGTGCATCAGTATCCAAGCTGGGCGGGTCATATACCCTGCGGCGTTGGTGGCGGCCAGGATCGGATCACGATGATCAGATTGGCTGGCATCCAGCAGCAAGGTTTGTAGCCAGTAATTGCTTTGGCATAGTTCGGGCTCGGCCACCAGGGCGACACCCTGCACCAAGGAAAAGGCCGCCTGATAACGCAAAAAAAGATCTCTTTTCGCCGCCAGCATGGCTGGCAATTGTTCCAACTGGGCGCACCCTAGAGCCGCATTGAGGTTGGGGAGGCGATAGTTGTAGGCAACTTCGTCGTGGCGGTATTCCCAAGCGTGGGGCAATTTTGCGGTGGTAGTCAGGTGCTTGGCATGGCGCGCGAGTGTTGTATCGTTAGTCAGTATTGCGCCACCACCACCAGTAGTGATGGTTTTGTTTCCGTTGAAACTGAGCGTGCCCATCAAACCAAACGTACCGGTGTGTTGGCCATGGTAGGTGCTGCCCAAGGATTCGGCGGCATCTTCGATAATGACCACGTTAAAATCGTTCGCCACGGCCAGCAGGGCATCCAGGTCTGCCGGATGACCAAAAGTGTGCATCGGCACCAGCGCCCGGATCACTCGCCCCGTTGCACGACTGATGCAAAGACCCGCACGTTGCTCGGTATGGCTGACCAGATAGTCACGCAGTTTGATCGCATCCACACCCAGCGTGCGCTCTTCACTATCGACAAAATGGGGAATAGCGTTGCAATAGGTGACGGCATTAGCGGTAGCGACAAAGGTTAGTGCGGGTATTAGGACTTCGTCGCCCGCTGTTACGCCGGCAAGCTTGAGGGCAATATGTAGCGCTGCCGTGCCATTCACCACCGCCACGGCATGCTTCGCACCAGTATATCTAGCCAAGTCCAGTTCAAAGCGATCTACAAATTTGCCTACCGACGAAACAAAGGTGGATTCGAGACACTCTTTGAGATAACACCACTCGTTGCCGGCAAAACTGGGCTCGTGCAGGACAGCTGGTCCGGGGCCGAGCACGGTACGAAGAGCGGTAACGACTTGCTCAGCGAGAAGAGGGGAATGGCTCATAGGTTGTAGATATCTGCCTTATAGCCACTCAGATTGCTAGGGTGCGCGAACCACTCTGCCGTCTCAGCTAGACCGCGCTTGAAGCCTTCGCGCCCACCATACCTGGGTTGCCAGCCGAAGAGTTGTTTGGCTTTGGCATTGTCGGCCCATAGGCGCTCGACCTCGGAGTTTTCAGGACGCAAACGCGCTTCATCTGTAAGGATTTCAATCTCGACGTTCATGGCTTCTGCAATCAACCTGGCGGCGTCACCGACTGATATCTCGAAATTGCTACCAAAGTTAACCACCTCACCCAGACCCTGATCAGATTTCAATGCGGCACTAAAACCTGCTACGGTGTCTTTCACAAAATTGAAGTCACGCGTGGGTGAAACCGCGCCTAGCTTAATCTGCCGCTTACCGTTAGCGATCTGAGTGATGATGGTAGGAATGACCGCACGGGCCGATTGGCGCGGGCCATACGTGTTGAAGGGGCGCGCAATAACGACAGGCAAACCAAACGACGCATAAAAAGAATAGGCCAACTGGTCGGCGGCAATCTTGGTGGCGGAGTATGGTGATTGGCCCTGTAAGGGATGCGCTTCGGTAATCGGCACGAACCGAGCTGTTCCATAAACCTCGCTGGTTGAAGTGTGAATGATCCGCTTGACACCCAACTCGCGGGCTGCCTGTAAGACATTCAACGTGCCTTTGACGTTGGTGTCTACATAAGTGTCGGGTGAATGGTAAGAGTAAGGAATGGCGATAAGGGCAGCCAAATGTAGTACCGCATCACATCCCTTCATGGCTTCTTTTACACCATGTGGGTCACGTATATCTCCCGCGAATACCTCGAATTGCCCCTTAGCGTCGGAGTTGCAGTGATCGAGCCACCCCCACGAGCCAAAAGAGTTGTATAGCACAAACGCCCGTACATCATACCCACTACGAACTAGCGCCTCGGTAAGATGCGAGCCAATAAATCCATCTGCTCCAGTAACGAGTATTTTCATATTTAAATGTATTTAACTATCGATTTGTTTTGAACATCAGCAGCAATTTTGACTAAATATCAAATTCAATCAGCAGCGTTAATAACGTCTTGATAGGTGCCGCACCGCTTAATTTTTCCTTCGGCCAATTCAACCACGCTGTTACAGTTTTTAAGCGTGGTTAACCTGTGTGCGACGATAATAAGCGTGAGGTCATTACTGAGGCCTTCGATTGCTTGCATAACGGCCCACTCGGTCTCCCCATCAAGCGCACTAGTTGCCTCGTCAAATACGATGACATCAGCTTGCTTGTAAAGGGCTCTGGCGATGCCAATGCGCTGTCTCTGCCCACCCGAAAGGCGAACCCCTCGCTCACCCACTAGTGTGTCGTATTTCTTATCCCAACCCTCGATAGTTTCTGCGATCTGTGCCTTTTGCGCAGCTTGGCGCATTCGGTCGATATCAATTTGCTTTGCTGGCACACCAAATGCGATATTCTCACCAATAGTTGTATCTGCTAAAAATATAGCCTGCGGCACATGGGCGATATGTGCCTGCCACATGCGGTGGTTATTCTGCGTTATTGTCACACCATCGATCAACATGCTACCTTCGCTTGGAGCCAATAGTCCCATCACAATATCGAGCAAGGTACTTTTCCCGCTGCCGGTGCTACCCATGAAACCGACACGACTCCCCTTCTGGATGGTAAGGCTCACGCCTTTCAGTACCCACGGAGTTTGCTCTGAATATCGAAAGGCTAAACTATCTAGCACAATATTTTTCTGAAATTTTATGGGTATTGGTGCTGGGGAATTGGCATAAGACGGCAATGGTTGATCTAGTAAATCCATTGCATCCCTCAAGGATGCATGACCACCACGCATAGCGATCCAGCTCGAATACGCTTGTTGCAAAACAGGCAACAAGCGCTGGGCACCCAGGGCCAGTGCACCGAGCACGGGTATTGCGCTAGCTATCCCTTCAGTACGTTCCGCCAGAAAAAATGCAAGTACTGCAAACAGCATAATTCCGAGTGCTTCAATTACATAACGAGGGCTACCGCTAATGATCTGAACATTTGCGGTTGCTCGCCGCAACGGCAAATCTGCACTGCGATAAATAGTACAGTACGCCGCTTGGGTTCCATCAATAAGAATATCTCGAATACCCCCCAGCCCCTCTTGAAGCGCTTTGATTACCTGATTCGACTCCCGACTTATACGCTCTCCATCATGAGCTAATCGATTTTTTACAATCAAAATAACAATTGCGTAAATAGAGCCAAAACCGACTATGGAGGCAACTGCAACTATAGGGTCAATTGCAATCAGCGCAATTAAGATGGTAACCAACATAAGAATGGAACTACAGATTGTTAGCAATGGCAATAACTGGCTTCCAACAATATTATTCGCTTTACCTGAAATACCTGCAATAACTTCACTACTGTTACGATTTACATGAATTGCATAAGGCTGATAGAGGGTTCGACGATAGATATTAATACTAAAATCAGCCCCAACAGCGTGACTAAGTCTTGTTTGAGCATATAAAAGAATTAAACGCATAATGCCGGAGAGTATTGCTGAAATACTAAATAAGATAGTCAAGGGGAGCAAGAGTTGCCGCGGCTCTTCAATCATTAAAAAATGAACGAGGGGTTCTGCAAATGGATGGAAGTAAACCTTTTCGGGCGACGTTAAAACTCCCAGAAATGGAATAACTGCACCAATACTTATGATTTCTGCAAAAGTAGCTAGGGCCATCAAGAAAAATAAAGCAGCCAACTGCAAGCGTCGCTGTGGATTAATATGTTTCCACAGACGATAAAGCAGTTGCTGCAGAGATTGTTTAGAGTACAACTGTCTCACTCGTGATAATCCATGGCCTTGTAGCCATGATGCTTGACGAGTTCATCCCGCTCTGCGGATTTAAGGTCTTCACGCACCATTTCTGCAACGAGCTCGTCGAAGGTGGTTTTGGGGGTCCAGCCGAGCTTTTCTTTGGCCTTGGTCGGATCGCCGAGGAGTGTCTCGACTTCGGCGGGGCGGAAATAGCGGGGATCGATGGCGACGATGCATTTGCCGTTCGCGTTGTAACCCTTCTCGTCTACGCCCCGCCCTTCCCAACGGATTTCCATGCCTAGTTCTTTGGCGGCGGCATTTACGAAGTCTCTGACGCTATATTGAACGCCGGTGGCAATGACAAAGTCTTCCGGAGTTTCTTGTTGCAACATTAGCCACTGCATTTCAACATAGTCTTTAGCGTGGCCCCAGTCTCGCTTGGCATCCATATTTCCCAGATAAAGGGTCTCCTGTAGGCCGAGTTTGATTCGGGCCAAGGCTCGTGTGATTTTGCGGGTGACAAAGGTTTCACCACGGACGGGACTTTCGTGATTGAAGAGAATGCCGTTGCAGGCGTAAATACCATAGGCTTCACGGTAATTGACTGTGATCCAGTAGGCGTAGAGCTTGGCGACAGCGTAGGGGCTACGCGGGTAGAAGGGCGTGGTTTCCTTCTGAGGGATTTCCTGCACAAGACCATAAAGTTCGCTGGTGCTAGCTTGATAGAAGCGGGTTTTCTGTTCAAATCCGAGGATGCGAATAGCTTCCAGGATGCGCAGTGCTCCTAGGCCGTCCGAGTTGGCGGTGTATTCGGGCTCTTCAAAGCTGACGGCGACATGGCTTTGCGCTGCGAGGTTATAGATTTCGTCGGGCCGAACCTCCTGAATGATGCGGATGAGACTAGAGCTATCGGTCAGGTCGCCATGATGCAGAAAAAATCGAACGCCTTTGTCGTGTCGATCTTGGTAGAGGTGGTCAATGCGGTCGGTGTTGAAGAGGCTGGTTCGGCGCTTGATTCCGTGAACCGTGTAGCCCTTCGACAGGAGAAACTCAGCTAAGTAAGAGCCGTCTTGACCAGTAATTCCCGTGATGAGTGCGATTTTTCGCCCTGATAGTGATAACGAAGTCATTTGATTTGTTCGCTTAGGTTTATGAGTAATCGTTGTATAAAAAGTCTTGGTACGCAACCTTGAGACCAGTATCCAACGCGACTGCGGCCTGCCACCCGAGTACGGTCAGCCGCGTGTTATCCATAAGCTTGCGTGGCGCCCCATCAGGTCTTGAAGGGTCGACATGAATGGCGCCGGTATAACCAACGGTACGGGCCACTGCTTGCGCCACTTCCAAGATGGTCACATCTTCACCACTGCCCACATTGATGTGACTCAGCATCGGTTGGGTGTACTGGTCATACACAGCCCTGTCCAGGTTCATCACATGCACGCTCGCCACGGCCATGTCATCAACATACAGAAACTCACGGCGCGGCGTGCCCGTGCCCCAAATGGCGACAGAAGGCACTTGACCTACTTTTGCTTCATGAAAGCGTCTGATAAGCGCGGGGATGACATGCGAGTTCTCAGGGTGGTAGTTGTCACCGGGGCCGTAGAGGTTGGTGGGCATGACACTTCGGTAGTCGACTCCATGGCTAGCACCGTATTGACGGTTGTAGCTCTCACACAGTTTGATGCCCGCAATCTTGGCAATCGCGTAGGGCTCGTTGGTAGGCTCGAGCGTGCCGGTTAGCAACGCGTCCTCACGCATGGGCTGCTGGGCCATCTTGGGGTAGATACAACTAGAGCCCAGGAACAGCAACTTCTTCACGCCTTGACGAAACGCTGCGTCAATCACATTGGATTCCATCATTAAGTTTTGATAAATGAACTCAGCGGGGTAGGTGTTGTTGGCATGAATGCCACCCACCTTGGCTGCGGCCAGGTACACCTCATCGGGTTGTTCGGAAGCGAAGAAATCGCGAACAGCCGCTTGCTCGGTCAGGTCCAACTCGGCATGCGTGCGCGTCACGATGTTGGTGTGGCCTGCTGCTTGCAAGGTGCGAACAATCGCTGAGCCCACCATTCCCCGGTGGCCTGCGACATAAATCTTGGGGTTCTTCACTTAAGTCTTTCGCCCGTAGTGGTCTTCAAAGCGCACGATGTCATCCTCGCCCAAATATGAGCCCGACTGCACCTCGATGATTTCCAGCGGTATCGTGCCCGGATTGGCCAGGCGGTGCACCTCGCCTAAGGGGATGTAGGTCGATTGGTTTTCGGTGAGCAGAATCACCTTGTCGCCGTTGGTGATCTCGGCTGTGCCCTTCACCACAATCCAGTGTTCGGCGCGGTGGTGGTGTTTTTGCAGACTCAAGGACGCTCCAGGCTTCACCTGAATGCGCTTGACCTTGAAGCGCCCGCCCTCGTCAATGCTGTCGTACCAGCCCCAGGGGCGGTGTACTTTGCGGTGCAGCGTTTGCTCTTCGCGGCCCTGGTCACTGAGTGACTTCACGATGCGCTTCACATCCTGGCTGCGCGTGCGATCGGCCACCAGCACTGCATCGGGCGTCTCAATGACGATCAAGTCGTCCACCCCTACTAGGCTCACCAGCCGGCTGGTGGCATACACCAGGGTGTTACGGCTGTCGGTGAAGAGTACATCACCCACATGAGCGTTGCCTTTGGCGTCCTTAGGCAACACGCTCCAAACCGCATCCCAGGCACCAAGGTCACTCCAGCCCGCATCGAGCGGCAACATCTTGATGGGCAGGCCTGCTGCAGGCGCATGCTCCATCACCGCATAGTCGATGGACTCAGACGGAATGGCCTTGAAGGCTTCCTCGCCCGGGCGCACGAAGTGGCCGTCTTCGCGGCGCTGGTCCCAGGCGGTGCGGGTGGCCCGCAAGATGTCGGAGCGGAACTGCTCCAGGGCTTTGAGCCACACCGAAGCCTTGAGCACAAACAAGCCCGCGTTCCAGAAGTAGCCGCCGGCATCGAGGTAGGACTGGGCGGTGGCCGCGTCTGGCTTCTCGACAAACCGCTTGACCGGCAGGGCGGCAGAGCCCGCGCCCCCATTGGCCTGAATATAGCCGTAGCCGGTTTCAGGCCGGTCTGGGGTGATGCCCAGAATCACGATGGTGCCCTGAGCCGCCTCCTGAATGGCGTGCTGCATGGCCTGGGTGAAGGTGGCGGTGTTGACCACCGTCTGGTCGGCAGGCGTCACCACAAGCACCGGGTCCTGGCCGGAAGCCTGAGCGGCCAGGGCAGCCAGAGTGAGGGCGGGGGCAGTGTTGCGCCCCGCAGGCTCAAGCAGGGCGTGGCCCAGCGCAATACCCGCCTCGCGCAGCTGCTCGGCGACCAAGAAGCGGTGGTCCTCGCCGGTCACGAGCAGGGGCGGGGCGACGGTGATGTCTGCACTGCCTAACTTTGCGAGCCGCGTGGCTGCTTGCTGGAACAGGCTGTCGTGCCCGGTGAGACACAGGAACTGCTTTGGAAACCCCGTACGCGAGAGCGGCCACAGGCGGGTGCCTGAGCCTCCACAGAGAATAACCGGACTAACTTCGATCAATTTTATTTATTCAAATAGCAGGCATTAAGGCCCGCTAGACCCCAATATCGAGACTTGCGCGACTCAAACTATTGATTCCCCAGCTTGACGTGAGTGATTCACAGACGCCAAGGGAGCATCTTTAGTCAAAGCTTCAATCTCCGCCTTGATCACTTCATACTCTCGCATTTTTCTCTGCAAGAAACCAGCCGTTAGCCTCGCCTTTTCACCTGCCCCAGCAGGGGTGAGCAAATAGACATACCCAAACTTGTTTTTACTTTGCCTAAAGTTGTTCACTTTCACAAAGCCCTTTTGGATCAGAGCTTTCAGGCAATAGTTCAGCCCACCCACACTTACCCCCAGGGCCTCTGCCAGCTGTCGCTGAGTTAGGTCAGGGTTGGCCTCTAGCAGTCGCATGACCCTAAAGTAGGTGTCTTCTTGCAGATTTGATTGCCGACTTGTCACTTGAGTTTCTTTGGGCACGCTACCGCCACATTGAGATCATCCAAATGACTCAAATGAGCAAACCCAAATAGTGTTCAAACTTGAACAATTGTAAGGGATCCGATTGCAAAAACAATCAAATTGACGAGTAATTTTGATGCTTTGCGGATCTAGGCTCTCTTGATACGCCAAGCATCTTTTAGCTTAGCCATTTGGGCACCACCCTCCGGGGACGAAGCGGCATTTCTAAAGGCCCTTCTAACAAAAGCCACCAAAACGCCCAAGAACAACCCAGCAAAGGCAGCCACCAAAACAATCATGGCGCGCTTAGGCTTTGACTTGCGCTCTGGCGCCACAGCCACATCAACCTGCTGAATCAGTGGACCCTCTTTGGCCTCGTCCACCCTAGCCGATTCGTACTGAGCAACTAAAACGCCCATCATGGCCTCTCGAGCTTTGATATCTCTGAAGGCTTTCACAGCCAATTGCTGTATGGGGGAAGACCTTTCATCTCCACCTGAGCCCTGCTCAATTTTTGAGAGTTGCGCGCGCAATGCACCCAGCTCGCTGCCCAGGCGCTGAACATCGGGGTTTTGCGGGGTGGCAAACCGGCTCATAGCCTGCATTTGCACTTCTTTGGCCGCAATTTGACCACGCAACTCCGCACTGGCACGTACACCACTTTCAGCAATGACGGCTGTGACCTGCATGCCAGACTTTTCTCTGGCCGAACGGAAGTTGGCCTCTGCCTCAGCCAGTTCAGCTTGTGTTTTGCTGATGGCTTGCTCATAAAAAACGCGGCGCTGCTGTGCATCAGTGACCGCTAAGCGGCCCATGAGATTGCGAAGCTCTTCTACATGGATGTTGGCCAGCTTGGCGGCAAACTCGGGGTCTTTGTCGTCAGCCTCGATGGTGATGAGGCCGGCTTTTTTATCGGCGGCTATTTTGACAGCGACTTTAAGTGCGTTACGCGTGTCCACCATGGTTTTTGCGTTGTAACGCTCTTGCAAATCTAATTTTTTGATGACTTCGTTTTGCAAAGTTTCGCTTTGCATGAAGGCAATGTACATATCGTCAGGGCTTTTAATGCCTGCAGCTGCCCCTGCCAAGCCAGCCAGACCACCCAAGCTAGCCAGCGCTGAAGCAGCACCGCTTTGCTGCTGTTGAGGGGGCATCATGACGGTTTTGGCGGTGAAGATGGGCGTCATCAGCAGGCTG
>JACCDN010112246.1_pt1 | contig 26803 bp, 1 predicted proteins | sample 7441691 | NCBI WGS metagenome assembly JACCDN01 (sample SAMN15323439, study PRJNA562643) | freshwater metagenome | isolation source: river surface water | place: USA:Blue River Watershed | collected 2017-08-16 | reverse complement strand
CTGAAATTTCACCAGTTTCGGCGAGCAGGTTGGCTCGCAAAATCGCTCCGTGCAAATAAGTGCGCTGGGTGACATCGATGTCGATTCCACCCTTACCCCAAATATTCAGCTGGCGGTTGGTGTTAATAGCGTTAGCAATTGGGTTCCACTGATTTCCACCGTTTTGATCAATCGCAGCCTGGGTATTTGCCAGGTTTTGAACGTTTCCTTCGTCAAGGTAGAGACCCCAGCTTGAGCCCGTGGTGTTGTTATTGACCGACATCTTGATGGCCGGGGACTCAGTCGCCTGAGAGATGAAGAACGATCCCATGGTCGTTCCACCATTTAGGTTCAGGCGAATACCCATCGGGGTGGAGCTGCCAAAAGTGTTACCAACCATCTCGATACGACCGGTGCCGGACTCAACTCGGTTACCTGCATAGCCGACCAGACCATGGCCACCCTGGTTGGTGGAACCGCGGATAACGATGTCTCCACCCGCGGAAAGAATTCTTACGTTTTCACGAATCGCCGACGCTCCAAGCTGAACACCATTCGTGTAGGTACCGTTGTAACCAGTGGCAACTCCTCCAGGAACCTCTACGCCATCAGAGACTGTTGCTAAACCTCCGGCCAGGTAGATGTCTCCACCATTTGAGCGAAGGTCGACGTAGTTCTGCACCTGCACGACACCTTGGCTGTTGCTGTTGGAATTAGCCCAAAGAGCGAGTGTTCCGTTGTTGGACTGCAACTCGGTGTAGTTGTTGGATGCACCCGCCGATACCAGAACATCTCTACCGGCTCGAACTACAAGTGAAGAAGTTGGGCCGCTCAGCTTGATGTCTTGCTTGACCAGGTTGTCCTGCCCTGCTGAAAGCAGCAACGATCCTGCGCTGTTGCCACCAGTAATCGGAGTCTGAATATCCACGTTTCCAGTGGTGGCAATCAGGTTGACCTGGTAGCCCGCGTTCAGCTTTTGCTCAACATCGCTAACCCGAAGCACTGAGTTCAGAACCGAAGGGTCTGCGTAGAAGTCTCCGTCAACCCAGGTGCCGGGCGTTGAGACAATAGCTTGAGCGTCTGGAACGATGGTTATCGATGCTGGACGCTGGAGCAGCTGAATCGTTTGAGTCGCCGACAGCAGGCCGGCAGATTCATAAACAATGCGGGTTGATTTATCGGTGCCGACCCAAAGACCTTCGCCCGAGAAGTCGGCCACACCATTATTGGCCGTAACAGTTTTTGAAACGAAAACCTGATTTGACCCGCTCATTACCTTGGCAGTTACCAGAGCACTTGAGTTCACTCGCTGCCCAGCCGCATCGACAATGTGGATGATCGGTTGGCTCAAGAATGGTGATGAGCTGTTAGCAGCCTGGGCCATACTGGCCGCGCGAGCGACAGCCAAGCCGTTCGCAACGCCGGAGGACTGGTAGCGAATTAGAACTACACCGGACGCGCCAGCACCACCGTCAGCACAGTTTGACTCACCTGCGCCTCCACCTGCACCGGTGTTGGCGAGTGCTGTCTTTCCGATGGTTCCCGTGCCCCAAGCACCAGCACCTCCGCCGCCCTTGCCACCAACACCATTCAGTTGCCCCTGGCTCTGCCAACCACCGCCACCGCCAGCGCCACCAAAGAAGCGCGTGGTGCCAGTGAAGTTTGTGGAGTAACCATTGGCGCCGTTGGTTGACGCGATACCCACTCCGGCACCTTGGCCTCCGGTTGCACCGGCTGAACCACCTGTGCCGGCCGCACCCCCTGCACCCCCTCGACTGTCTCGGGTTCCACCACACTGCAAAGTAGTGCCGTAGGTCAATCCACCCGATCCAGGGTTTGCGGTGAGGATGGTTGCGCTGGTTGATGAGCGCACCAAAGTTGCTGTTCCGTTTTGGCCATGGCGCAAAGTGCTGTTGACGTTTACACCGCCGGCACCACCTTTACCAACAGTGATCTTCAGAGTTTTGTTGTTTCCAGATGTGGAGAGGCCTGCCAAGAAGGCGGAGCCACCGCCACCGCCACCGCCACCGACGTTGTTTCCACCGCCACCACCGCCACCGACCGCATAAACGTCAAACTGACTGATGCCGTCAGGGAAGGTGAAGTTGCAGTTTTCTGCGGCGAGGAACTCGTGAATTGTGTAGGCCACACCGTTGATTTGCTGGGTGTAGGTCAGTGGCTCGCACTCGCTGGCTGAAGAAGAGCCAGGGGCTCCAGAGGTGGTTGGACGGAGAATCAATCGCTCCCAACCGCCATAGGTACTGGTGTTGGCACCAACGCGCCAACCGGTTGAAAGGGTTCCGCCGGAGCTGTGCCAGCAGAGGCGAAGCTGTGCGTTGGTGGAGTTAGTGTCACAAGAGTTTCTGCTTAGCGGATCACCCTGCTTGGCAAAACCAATTGAGTAGGAACTGTTGTAGTACCAACCAACACCATTTGCGTTTGTCGGTGTTTGTCCGGTTCCAGTATCGGTCAGAACTGAGGCTCTTGGACCAGCAGCCAATACTTGGAGGTTTGCTGCACCATTGGCACGACCGGCATACATCAGGTAATCACCCTGACAGTTGGCATAGATAGTGCTGAGTGCACCACCTGATACGTCGTATCCGCCGCGGAAACAGATCTCCCAGCCGCCAGCCAGTACCTCACTCAAAGGAACGTTGGTCTGGGGTCCAAATGGGTAGTAGAACTCGGATGCAGCAGGTGCAAGAGCAAAACTAATTGCGATGACACCGGTACCGCCGTAACCACCCTGGTGATTAGTGGTCCAGTTTCCCACACAGCCGGTGCCGCCACCGCCACCGCCACCACCGCCACCAGATCCGGTGTTGGCGGAGCCATCAGTTGCAGCAGCCGTCGCACCGAATGCGGTGCCACCGTTGCCCTTACAGCCCTTTGCCGAACCACCAGCACCGTAGTACTGCAGGGTTCTAGTTGCAGCGCTGTAGATTCCTGGGCCACCAGTTCCACCCACGCCGACAGTGTGTACAGCACCGGTGCCAGATCCGAGTACACCTCCACCAGCGCCGGCGGAGTAAAAGGCTGCGTTAGCTTGTGCCGCGGTAGGAGCGCCACCACCGTTGCCGTATCCGGCAACGGTCGCAGATCCAGGGTTTTGGTAAAGCCCAGCGCCACCACCGGATGCGCCGTTTCCAGGGGCCTGGTCATCGCTAGCGGCCGGGCTTAGACGAGCACCGCCGCGCGAACCACCTTGGCCACCACCGATTGCCGACACTGATCCAAATTGGGTCGTTTGACCGGCCGAAGCAGGGTACAAAACCGAGTTAGCAGACACCTGTCCACCAACACCACCCTGGCCAATAACAACAGACATGTTGGAGCCAGGTACCACTGCGATTGATTCGGTACTGAGGACCTCAGCACCACCACCGCCACCACCGGCATAACCGGTGTTGCCACCGGCACCACCACCGCCACCACCACCAACAGCAAGCAGGTCAACGGTGGTCACACCAGATGGGACCCTCCATCCCCCATCTCGGGTGATGTAGGTGCGAGGGAATACATAGGTAGTGCGGTAGTTCTCGGCAGTTGGTGCAAAAACCTGCTTTACGTCGGTTCCGCCTAGGTCTCCGATTACGCGAAGGTTAGTCGCTGCCGATGCGCCCGGGGCTTGGTTTTCAAGTGATCCAGAACCGACATCATTGAAGTCGTAATAGACCTGCAATCCAGTGCCCGATGCGCGGGTGTGCATTTGCTCCTGAATCTGCTGCTGAGTTCTGGCAACGCCCCAGAGTCGGAACTCGTCCATGCGACCAACAAAGCCCTCGGCCAGGTAGTCACGACGGTTCTGCACCGAGAAATCGCCACCGGGCAACATCGTGGCTGGAGCAGAGTTGGTTTCGTAGGTTAGCTGACCATCGATGAATAGCTTGAGGTTGGTACTGTTTTTCACCCACGCAACGTGCTGCCAAGTGTTGTAGCGCGCCTTGACGGGAGTGTCGTTCCAGTTCCAGGTGTCGTTTGGGAATCGAAGTGCCCAACCGAAGTTGCCCGATGAATTGATTCTGAAAACATACCCAGCAGATTTACCGATAAACGTACAGCTTGCGGCGCAGGAGCTTGGGTTGACCCAAGCCTCCCAGGTTGCTGTGCCGGAGACCCTGAAGGAGGCATTGTCAGGGGCATAGGCATAGTTGCTTGTTGGAGCTGAAACGTTGGTTGAGTAATCCACCGGTTCGCCGCCCGGAACCGCGCGTGCTTGAGGCTCAGGCGCGAGCAAATTCGGGGTGGCGGCGGCGAATAAACCAATGAAGGCAATAAATGCGATGCGACGAATCCAGGAACCAAAGCTGGCTCCCCGGAATAGCCTCATCAACCTGCGCATTGCGCGTACTGCCTCCCCCTGATTGGTGTGCACTCCGATCAGGAGCTCTCAGGGTAGACCTCAAACCTTAAGGCACATTGTCCAATATTCGGTATACCGAATATTTCTTAGGCGTTGAACGAAGGTCTGCCAGAAATGTTCCGCTAGCTACGTTCTGATTGCCTTCTCGAGAGCAAATACAGGGAGCCTCCTGCTACTAGCAACGCGATGAGCAATAGCCACAGCAGTGAGATTGGTTCTGGCTTGGTTTCTGGCGACGCAATCTCTGAATCAGTCGCCTCACCCTGTTCATTGGATTCACCCTCGGACTCACCCTCAGGATCCGTGCCACCAGAATTGCCATCGGTCGAACCACCACTCTGGCTACCTGAGCTATCAGTGCCATCTGTGTCATTGCCAGTTGAGCCGGATCCACCGTTGCCCGAGCCGTCGGTGTTATCTCCGGGAACAACTGGGGAATCTGTTTCGCCAGTCTCCGGACTGTTGGTGGGGTCGTCCGTATTCGGACTATCTGTCGCAGGACTCTCAGTCTCAGGGCTCGTGGTCACAGCGCCATCGATAACAGTGATGGCGTCAATCACTGTTACTTTGCCAAACTCCGAGAAGTGCTCAATGTTGTAGGTGCCCGGCTTTGTCTCTAGTGGCACTCGGAATCGAAGCTCGGTGGCGCTCACCGCAGTGAAATCAACCTTGACTCCGCCAAATCGAAGCTCAGTGATCGCATTTAGCTTGGTGCCACCAACCTCGACAACCTGCCCTGGACGAGCAAGCTTTGGAATGAAGTTCTGCATAGCTGGCAGTCGCACCAATAGCTCCGTACCCGAGTTCAGCGAAACCGCAGGAGGGGTCGGGGTGGTGTGCTGAGCGGAGGCAACTGCACCAAAGCCGGCAGCGCTTCTTGCCCTGACTTCGATCCTGTAAAGGGTGGACTCAGTCAGAGGGGCAATCTCACACATGCGAACTTGGATGTTTGCGCAAATGACCTGACCGTTTGCTCTCACCTCGTAGTCATCGATGGGGAAACCACCATCGAAGTTTGGAGCACCCCAGCTTGCAATTATCTTTGTTGGGTCAGTGGTGTCCAGCGTGAGCTGTGTTGGCGCCTCTGGCGTAGATAGGCCCAGCTTCACACCCATCGCAGTGTTGATTGTTTGCGAGGTCGAGTGCTCATCCGTTACGGTCACGACTCGAATCTCATAACCAACCAGGTTGGATGCAGTTGCCACCTGTGACTGCGAGGAGGCAAGTCGAACAAAGCCCATTGGACCCTGGTTCACGGCGCCAAAGACAACCACTCTGGAGCGAACCTGGAATGTGTTTACAAACACTGGCTGAACTCGGTTCACGATCTGGCTGATCGTGCTGGACGAGCTCATAGCGGTAACGTCGACAGCAGTTGTGGTTGCGCTTTGCGTTGTCACCGCTTGGGTAGGAGTTTGCGGTGGGGTTGAGCCCTGCGGCCAAACGTAAACGTCGTAACGCACGAAGTTACCTGACACTGCAGCCGGCGGAGTCCACTCCATCACGAGGTTTGCACCCGAGATACCTGCCTGCAGCTGGGTGACGGAAATCTCTGCATTGGTCGGCGTTAGTGCAGCCGTAGCGCTTGAGTAGCGGCCGATGCCAGCAGCAGTAATCGCAGCAACTCGAGCGGTGTAGTTGCGACCGTTTGGAATACCGACCATGGTGCAGCTCAATGGGGCACTCGTACTACATGCTGAGTTCACATAGCGATCGCCCGATGCAACGTCGGTTACCTCAAGTCGGTAGCCAATGATGTTTGAGCCACCGGTGTAGCTCGGCTGAGTAAATCCAACTGTGAACCACTGGTTACCTACAGCAGCTGAAACCAGAGCAGGTGATGATGCCTGGTCCGGGGTCACCTTGAAGAAACGCGTCACTGGTGCAGCAGCCGCGTATCGACCATCGCCTGGCTGAGAAGCAACAATCGAGCAGTCACCTGCAGAGGTCAGGGTTAGTAGGCCATCAGTCGTCACGGTACACGCCGTCACTCCAGCCGATACGGTGTAGCGAACCGGGAGACCAGATGAGGCTTGGGCAGCGAGCCTCGAGGTCGGAGATCCGTAAACCATATCCTCGGGCTGAGCAAATGTGATCACCTGGTTCAGCTGACCAACGGTCAAAATCAACTTTGCGGTTGCTGATGCAAACTGTGAGTTGCCAGCCTGGGTTGCGGTTATCTCACAGGTACCAGTGCCAAGCATGGTCACGGTGTTTTGACTCAAGCTACAAATTGCAGGTGAGTAACTGGTTTGCGCTGATGGTTGCACCTCTAGTCCGCGAGTGATTGCTAAGCTAACACTCAGGCCTGAAGACGCTGAGGCGGCTAGCTGGTAACTCTGACCTGGCAGCAACATACCTGGCACTGCGGAGGTAAAGGTAACAACCTGAACCTGCTTGGAGAAGGTAAAGATCGCGACCGGGCTGGATGCGGTGTTGTAGTTGGTTGACGCATTCTTTTGAGCTCCAACTTCACACCAACCATTTGATGTTGCGCGCAGCTTGTTGCCATCAACGATTGAACAGGTTGCAGTGCCGACACCGGAAGAGACCTGATAGCTGACTGTTCCTGGACCCGAGCCACCGATAGTGAAGAGCTCAACATCGCCAACCGAGGTTTCACGGGAGTTACCGATCGCTAGTGCAGCCTGCGCCACCTTGCGAACTGTGATGCGCTGTCCAGGTGAAAGGGCCCCCTCAAAGTTCTGATCACCATCTTGAATCACGCGAACGGTACAGCTTGCGGTGGTGTCCTCAGTGGCATCACCAAACATCATCAACTGGTTACCGAAGGCGCGGCAAGTGCCTGAGGCAAAGTACTCAGGTGTGGCTGTCGAAGATCCGCCTGAGTGGGTCAAAGTCAATACCTGACCGTAGTCAACGAAGTTTGGACTGGTCATTACCAACGGAGTCTGAGCAGCCTTCTGAATCACTAGGTTCACATCAAGCACGTTCTGCTTGTAATAGGTGCCGTCAGCAACCGAAACACGAATCACACAGGTGCCGGCTTCGACGATGGTTGCAATACCGGTTGAGCTGTTTACGGTGCAGTACTGGGTGGTAGTTGAGGTATAGACCAATGGGTTTTCGGTTGAATCAGTGGTCGCAATGGTTGGCGAAACCGTTGCACTCAAACTGAAGTTCACAGTTGGGTAGCTGACATTGATGGCTGCTGTCTTGAAGACTCGCAGCACGGTGCTATCAACAACCTCATAGCTTGAGCCAACCGAGTACTTCATCGTGTAGGCAACACCTGGTGAACCCGTTAGTGCGAGCGAACTGAAGTTTGCTTCACCGGCATTGGCCGTCACACTTGATGATCCAGATACCGCTCCCCCGTTACCGGATGCAATCGTGGCTGTGACAACTGTTGAGTTGTCATAGATGGCCTTGTTGCCATAGCGGTCGTACAGGTAAATCTTTGGCTGAGTGGTGAATGCCGCTCCCTGCTGACCCACCTGGTTTGGCGAGCGGTTGATTCTTAGCTCACTCGCATCAGTGTGACGAACCTGAAGGTTGTAAGGGGTGTTGATCGAGAAACTGCCCTGACCGGTAGTTGCGGTGAAGGTGAGCTGCTGCGAAACGCTTGGCGGTGCAACCAAAATTAGGTTTGAGAATGTGACATAGCCATTAACAATCTGGCTGGTGGTACCAGACTCTATGTAGCCGCCACCTGTTACAGTCACGGTCACAGCGTCAGAGCTTGAGACAGCTAGGTTGCCATCGAAGTCCAGGACCTTGAGGACCGCAGGGGTTGGCATAAGCTCACCGGTGCGATCGACCTGTGGTAGCTGCACCCAAACAAAGCTGTCTGCTCCGGCGCTAGTCACTTGTACCGGGTTGGAATTGGTGGTGATAGAACCGCTTGCAAACCGGAAGACGTAATCAGAGTTGACCAAACCGGTGAACTTCAAACCAGAGAAAGTAGCAAGACCACCCTGAACTGTAACGGTTGTAGATCCAGAGATTTGGGCAGCACTGCCACCTGGGCGATTAGGGCCAGAGAACACTGAAACAGTTACCTGAGACGAGTTGTCGGTGTCGGTCACATTCCCAAAGCGGTCGAGAATCTCAACCGATGGTTGGTTGGCAAGCAACTGGCCTGTTACAGCACCAACCGGTTGAGTCACGATGCGAAGGCTGTGAGCAGTGGTGTGCGTGAGGGTCACGGCATTTGAAGTGGTGCTTGTCAAAGCACCTGAATTAAAGGTAAATGCGTAGCTCTGGTTTGCATCTCCCTCGATACGCAAGCTCACGAAGGTTGCAACACCGCCAGACACCTGTGCAGAGATAGATGGGATGGTGTTGTCCGAACCATCAACCAGGCGTGAACCAGCCTGGGCTTCAACCCAGACACTACCAACGAAGTCGGAGACAGTGTTTCCGTATTGGTCTTGAACGACAACCTTTGGCTGCGTACCAAGCAGTTCGGCGGTGACCGCGTTCGCAGATGGCTGCTGAATTACTGCAAGCTGATGTGGATCGTTGAAGGTGACCGAAATCTCATTTGATGCAACCGAGGTGACTGACTGGGAGGCCGAGTTTTGGTAGCCGTCGAGCGTGAAAGTCAGTCGCTGGTTTTGACCCGGTAGCGCGACGATGGTTAGGTTCGAGAAGGTCGCCACACCGCCAACCAAACTTGCCTGAGCATTTGCAGTGATTGAACCTGCGCCTTGCGTAATAGCTGCCGAAACAGTTTGACCAGTAATTGTGGTTGTCGGGTTTCCATCAAAGTCTCGAACTATAACAACTGGGGAAAGACTCAACGAGTTACCAGTCTTGTTGCCGCCCTGGGGTTGACGCTCGATGGTGATGTATTCGGCGAGTGCGTGAGTGACCCAGAGCGAAGCTGGCTGCGTCAATGCTGTCGAGTTACCAGTGAACTTGTAAGTAATTTGGTAACTGGTTTCTGGCAGAACCACCATGGCTAGGTTTGAGAAGGTTGCAACTCCAGAGACCGCGGATACCGTGTACCCCTTGAGGTAATCGCGAGCGCCGCGAACCGTGCTGGACAACGAAATCGTAATCATGTGGTTCGAGTTAAGAACTCGGTTACCCCAGTCATCTTGAACCTCAATTACCGGCTGCACCTTAAGCGCTTCGCCAGTCATCGAGCGAACCGAGTTTGAGTCTGTTGCAGAGGCTGCTCTCGAAATAAAGAGCTGGCGAGCTTGACCATAGGTGATCACAATGTCGCTCTGGCTCGCAGCGATCAGCGCCTCTTGGTCATCCTTGAAAACCAGCTTGTAGGTGTTAGCCGTTGACCCTGCAAGTCCCATGTCGAAGGTCGCAATACCTGAGGCATCAGTTTGAGCCTCGTTATTTCCAGCAACGCTGACGCCGCCGTTGCCTGAGGCAACCTCTGGAACAGCAAGGATTGTGATGCGAGCATCGTCAAAGACTGTGTTGCCGAACCGGTCGACCACCTTTACCTTCGGCTGGGTCAAGAAGTCAAGACCTGCAGGACCACCTACAGCATCTTGAACCTGAACAATCTTGTGAGCAACGTTGTGCTTCAGAGTCAGCTGTGCAGATGGTGAAGAAGTGATGCCGTTGTAGCTGAACTCAAGTCGATAGATTTCAGCGGACTGCGTTGGTGTTGCGACCTTACCGATCAGACCCAAATTGGTGAACTGAGCAATACCCGCACTGACACTCACGGATGCGGTCACTACCTGACCATCAAGACCAGAAGCAATCGCAGCGGTGACCGAGCCAGAGTTCACCGTGGTCACGATGTTGCCATCAAAGTCAACCAACTTGATTCTTGGTTGGTTGGTAAGCGCATCTCCGGTTCTAGTTTGAGTAACGCCATTGCCGGTTCCAGGCTGATCGACAATTTCGACTCGGTCAACTGGACCAGGCAATACCGTGATGGCCGATGAGCTGACATCGCTAAGCCCAGTGCTCTCGAACTGGAGTGAGTATCCCTGGTTGGGAGTGGCAATAAAGGTCAGTCCGCTGAAGTTCACCACACCGGCTGAGGCGGTGAACACCTGGGTCGAGGTTGTGACCAACGAACCGAGGCGGTAGAGCTTGGCGGTGACCTGAGTTGCGTTGTCAAGTGTCACCAGGTTGCCAAAGTCATCGAACAGTCGAACTACCGGAGCTGGGGAAATAGCGGCTCTGGTTTGAACATCAGCAGCAGTCCAATCAAGAACCATGTGATCGGCAAAACCCGGGGTTAGGTTCACGCTCTCTGATGCAGAGATTGTTTGGGATTGGTAGCTAATTGCGTAGTTAAGGGTTACCGCACCCGAGACTGAACCTGAGAGCTGCACAGTGGTGAAGCTCGCGATACCGTTCACAGCGGTTGACTGAGTCTGACCAGTTAGATCGGCACCGGTTGCTGTTATTGAAACAATCGCATTACTGCTGCTCACGCGGTTACCAGCCGAGTCACGAATTTCGATGACCGGCTGAGTTGCAAAGTTCACTCCCGCTCGAACTGCAGTTGGGTGTGTGGTTGCTACAACCTGAGTTGGAACACCGTGCAGCACCTCAATGGTGTGCGAGATTGAGGCAAAGTAGCTGCCATTGGTGTCGGTATTCGCCTTGAACCTGATGGTGTAATTGCCAACCGTTGCCTTGAGCTTGAGGTTTTGGAAGGTTCCAACTCCCAGAACACCATCGGTGTTGACACCGGTGAATGACTGAGGTGCTGGTGCTGAAGTTACCTCGGCCGTGTAGCTGACCGTTCCGGTGTTCACCAAGTTGCCAAATCTGTCAACTGCTCGAAGTTGCGGGTAGGCAGCACCCTGGCCAGCGATTACCGAATCATTCGCAACCGATGTCGCTGGCTGAGTAATCCACTGAAGTGCATCTGGTGATGCGTGGGTAATGACAAACGTTGCACTGGTTATGGCACTCAAGTTTGGTAACGATGACGATGCACCAGATGCAAATTGAATGAATCTTGAACCAGCGGATTCAAAAGTCAGACCATTGAACGTAACCAAACCGTTTTGAGCTGTGAACTCAGCAGAGGTCGAGATCAGAGCGGAGTAAGTCGCACTCTTTAGATTTGCAACCAAAGTTGCAGAGGCAGTGACCCTGGTTACTCGGTTGTAGTAGTCGTCAATAATCTCGGCACTCACCGACTGAGCAAATAGCTCACCGGCAATCACGTCCTGCGGGCCTTGCACCACATTGATTCCGGTTGCGTTACCTGGCTCTAGCGTTACAGCGCCACTGACGGAGATGCTCGACTGATCAGTAAATCTGAAATCAAGGCTATAGTTACCAGCCACACCGGATAGGCGAAGTCCCGAGAACTGACCAATACCGGCAGAAAGCGAGATGGCCCTAGTGCCGGTCAGAGTCACTCCCTGCTTGGTTTGAGCATCCCAGACTGCACCCACGTAGCTGACCTCAACCGTTGCTGTTGCCTGGGCAGAGGTTGAAACTCGGTTACCCTCTGGGTCACGAAGTTCAACCACCGGCTGAGTTCCGAAGTTGACACCCGACAGGGCGTCCGCAACAGCGGTTGTAATGACTAGCTGGGAAGCGGCACCATGGTTCAGGGTGATTACCTGGGAGGTGGAAATCACGCCAGAAGAAGATGTTCCCTCGGCCTCATATATAAGTGTGTGGGATCCAGCGATGCCTCGAAGCACAAGGTTGGATGCGAAGGTGGCAACACCGGTTTGGGCAGATGCCGTCACCGAACCGGAGATCGAGGCTGTTGATACCTTGACTCTGATATCCATACCCGCAGTTGGAACCGTGTTACCCGAAACGTCCTCGACAGTCACAATCGGAGCTGTGCCAAACACCTGTCGGTTACCGAATCCGCTTGCGGCTTGAGTCAGCTCAAGACGGTAGGGGTTACCAGGCTGAAGTTCAATCGCCGAGGATGTCGAAATCTGGGTAGGTAGCTGAATGGTGGCACTGAGTGTCTTTGTGCCAACTAGGCCAGTGAGCACGACGTTACTGAAGGTGGCAATACCTCCAGATGCCGACACCGCAGTGGTGCCGGAAGATACCGCACCTTGGGTGCTGAGTTGAACAGTTTGAGTTGACTGAGCACCGGATGTGACCAGGTTGTTGTCAGCGTCAAATATCTTCACCACGACAGCGTTTGAGCCAAGTGAAATGTGGTTCTTGGCTGTGGCGGGGGAAGTCATAGTGATGTTGTTCGCAGCACCATGAGTAACTGTCACCGAAACAGTCGCCCCTGTTAATCCAGTTGAGGTGAATCCCAGGTTGTAGGTGCCGATGGTGCCAGACAGGGTTAGGCCTGTGAACGTGGTTCGACCGGAGCTCGCGAATCTCGTGTCGGTACCAGCTAGCACTATGCCCGAAACGGTTGCCTGGATTTGAGCTTGGTTGTCAGTGAGTATATTTCCGGCGCTATCAAGCACAGAGATCGTGATATTTGGCAATGCAGTTCGGTTGGCTATCGAAACTACGGTAGCGCTGGCAGATAGCCCGACCGCCTCACCAAAGGTCAAATTGAAAGCCTGAGAATCAATACTCGAGATAACTGCTGCAGCAGAGTTGGAGCTTGCACCAAATCGCAAGCGTTTCGTTCCAGCAGAACCTTCAATTGCAAGGTTTGGCAGGTCGATGAATGAGCTTCCCAGGGTGTTCGATGCTGTAGCGCCAACAATCGAGATGGCGCTTCCAGAAACAATGGTTGTGGAGATGGTGGTCACCGAATCCAGGACCGGGTTGCCGTAAATGTCTTGAACCTGAAGGCGAACCGTAGGACTGAACGTGAGTCCCGAGCGAACACTCGATGCAATCTCCTGCACCACGGCAAGTTTGTTTGCCACGGCATTAGAGATAGTGAACGTGTTTGAGTATCCAGCCTCGAGTCCCGAAGCTGTGGCCTTGAACTGGAAGCTGCCCACTTTGGTCATAGTCTGACTTGAGCGAGTAACCATCGCATATCCACTTGCCGGTGTGATTACCAAGTTGGCCGAGATGGTTTTCGAGACAGAACTCTGATCGCTGGACAAGACAACTGTGACTGCTGTCGTGATGTCGGATGTCAGGGTGGCAAAGTTGTTGAACTGATCGTAAACGCGAACAAAGGCATCTCCCGCTTGCGTTTCACCAGCTTTGCGATTAGCGGGTGGGGTTCCGGTGAAGCCAAGTTTGTAAGGTGCACCACCAGTCACTGAAAAGGTAGCAGAGTTGATGCCCGGGATGCCCGAGACTTCAATTCTGAAGTACTGATTGTTATCCGCCAAATCAACTGCCAAGTTGTCGAATGTCGCAACACCTGAAGACAGCGATACGGACTTGGTTCCAAATACCGTCGTGTATGGTCTTGCATTCGTAACCGTGATTGTCTTGGAAGAAGTGTCTCCGGTGGTAACGCGGTTACCTCGAGCATCAATAACTTCAACTACAAATGCGGAGAGTGTTGATCCGGCCACTCCAGTTGTTGGCTGAGAGACCATTCGGATATTTGTTGCCACACCATGAGTTAGTTGGATTGACTGGCTCACGCTCGCGATAGCCGAACTACTTGCACCCTCAATCGAGAAACTGATTGTGTAGCTACCTACAGTGCCGGAGATTGAAAGTGCGGTAAAGGTTGCGGTAGCGGTTGAAGTGTTAACAGCAACTGTTGTGCCAGACAGTGAAGCTGCTGGATCGATAGTTGCAATCACATTGTGAGCAACTCCAGTTACCTCATTGTTGGAGCTGTCACGAAGTTTTAGAACCGGCTGTGTGGTCAAAGCGATACCGCTCGCGGCTCCAGCGCCGGCTGTTTCCAGAGTCAGCTTGGTGGCATTTCCAAAACCAAGTGTGATGGTTTCATTGTCGGAGAGTTGTGATGGCAAGTAGATGCGGCTAGTTAGGGTGTGGCTTCCGGCCGTGCCACTTAGCGCAACGCCCGCGAAGGTGGCAACTCCTCCACTGGCCGAGATGGCGGTTACCCCAGTGAGTGTTCCAGGGCTAACAATCAACTCAACAGTCTGAGTTGATTGGGCTCCAGTTGTAACTAGGTTTCCATCGGCATCAAGAATTCGAACCTCTGGTTGTGCAGCAAAGCTTTGAGCGTTCTTTGCGGTTGCCGACACAGTCAAATCAACAGATGTGGCAACACCGTGTGTGAGGGAAACCGAGGTTGTTGCACCGCTGAGGCCAGTGGCGGTGAAGCTCATGGTGTATGCACCGACTGAGCCAGAGATCGAGAGTGCACTGAAGTTTGATATTCCAGAAGATGCAAAGACCGAGGTCGTGCCATTCAGCGATGCACCGCTTAGTGATGCACTCACGTTATTCGAAGCATCTCCAACTACGTTTCCAGCAGAATCAAGCACGGATATCGAAATCTGATTGAGCGTTGCTCGATTGGCTACTGAGATTGCTGTTGGGCTGACACTCAACTGGGCGGCTTGACCATACGTGACAGCGAAGACTTGGCTGGAAACCGACACTGTTGTGTAGATAGTGGTGACTGCAAATTTGAGACGCAAGTTAGACGCCAAGGCCTCGACGGCCAAATCTGGGAATTCGATTATTGAACTTCCACTCACCATGGCAGTGCTATTGCCGACCAACGATATTGCCGAACCAGAAATCACCGATGCACTGATCGATAAATCCTTATTGAGAACGGGGTTGTCGTAGGCATCCAAGGCCTCAAGTCGAACCGCTGGACTGAAGGTCATGCCCGACCGCACGGAGTTTGGCACATCCTGCAAAATACGAAGCTTTGCGGTTGCACCATTGGTAATGACGAATGCGTTGCTCAGGGCCTCCTCGAGCCCAGCAGAGACAGCTTTGTATTTGTAGCTTCCGACTGCGGTCACTCGAACGGTGTCCACAGGAAGCGAGATTGAAGTTGCCTGCGGAGAGATTGTCACAGTTGAGCTAGCTAAGACTTGCGAGGAGTCAGTGCTGGATACCCTCTGAACTTGAATGGACACAGAAGCTGACTGTGATGTCAGGTTGCCCCACTCGTCTTTCAGATCTACTCGTTGGGTGTTCTGGTCCTCACCAGCAATCTTGTTTGCCGCTGTTGATCCCCAAACAAGTTTGTATGGCAAACCAGCGGTCAAGGTGAGTGCTTGTGAAGTGGAGAGCGCAGTGAGTCCCGCAGGAGCGATGACTCTGTAACTCAGGGTTCTGGTTGCCGCCGTATTGGCATAGGCCAAGTCGCTGTAGGTGGCAAAGCCCGCCTCAAGTGGGATTGTCGCAGTGCCGGATAGGGTCGGTGAGACCATCGTCGCAGATATGGACGCTGCGCCAGGGACAACGTTGTCATCGGCATCTCGCAAAGAGAGTCGAGGTTGGGTTGTAAATGCAATGCCGGCTCTCGCACCTGCTGCGGCAGTATCCAGCGACAAACGAGTTGCAGCACCCGGGGTCAAAGTTACCGTGTGAGAGATAGAGCTCACGCCTGCCGAAGAATAAGTGAAGTCCAATCGGAATTCACCAACGGTTCCTCGAAGCGCGAGGTTAGAGAATGTGGCTTCAGCTGCAACATTCGAACCTGTTGCGACGGCGGAGTTGGTTGTTCCGATCAAACTTGCGCCGGAACCTGAACCGACAACTGCAGAAACGGTACCTGTTCGGTTGAGTGAAACGTTGCCATAGGAGTCAAGCAGACTAACCACCACTTGGCTCAAGGTGCTGCGGTTAGCTTGGGTCTGGCTGTTGCTGCTAATTGCAAGTTGAGTTGGTGCACCCGGTGTCAATGTGATGACCGTGCCAGAAGAGGTGACAGTCCTGGTGCCGCCAGCCAGAGGTGTGTAAGTGACCTCGAAGGAAACAGTGATTGTGTCTGAGGTTGAAGCCGCGATTACAAGCGAGTTGAAGGTCGCAACACCAGAATCATTTGCGCGAACCTCATCGCCTGAAACGATGGTTGCGGTCGTGCCAGAAACGCTTGCGGAGACAGTGATGTTCTTGTGATCGCCAGCGGTAATCGCATTGCCATAGTCATCCTTTACCGTGACAGTGAAGTGCAGGCCGGCTTGACCTACAACCGCTGAAGAGGTGTTTGCAACGACCGCAAGTTGGCCGGGCTCTCCAGCCATGACGTTGTAGTTGACGGAGCGAGTTTGAAGAGTTGTCGAATCCAGCGTTGCTGAGATTGTGAAGGCGTACACCCCCACACCGGAGGTAACCCGGAGATTATTGAATGAGACGACGCCACCGACTCTTGAGCTTGAGGTCAGGCCAGTAACTGTGCCGGAACCTGAAGCTACGGATGCCGAAAGGGTATAGCTGTATGCGAGTCGGTTGTTTGCATCTAGCACCTTGGAATAGGCATCTCGAATCGCAAACTGCGGTGGTGGGTTGAAAGCAACTGCCAAGAACTCATTAGCTTCTTCAGTGGTCGGGCTGTTCGTCTGAGAAATCGCTGTTCCCACTCCAAAAACCGGCGTAACGCCATCGACTGCACTTGGCGAATATGACACCGCGGAAGAATAAGTCACCATGCTCGAGGCAGAAATTGCAACAGCCCCAGAAACCGAGTTGGAGCCGGGCAAGTTCACTCCACCGCCGGCATCAATAGCAAGATTTTGCGCAGTGAGTATCGACCCAGTAGAGGTCACAGAACCCGGAGTAGAAAGGCGAACTGAAGTGACCTTTGACGACGAAAGTGAGACGTTCTGGGTTACAAAGATGTCGCCAGTTGTGGTTGAACCAAACCGCAATCTTGGGGTCTCGATGTAGGAAAGCTCAGACTGCACAAGACCAAGTCGGTTGGCAGTGTTTGTTCCCAGATCAATCGGCCTATTCAGAGTTTGAGGTCTAATCGTGACACTGCCGTCTCGAGAGGCCAATGAAGCTCCGATCGCAATGTCATCGGAATTCACGACCACACCTGCACTCGAAGTGACCGAGCCAGCCTGGTTGAAGTTTCCAGCGAACACCGTCGTAGTTCCTGAAATGCTTACCGGGTGGCTCGCGTGAACTGTAATTGTTGCCGTGTTCCCAGCTTTTCCAACCACCAAGCTTCCAACTCTCGGGTCGAGTCCACGTGTTGTCAGTTCAGAACGAAACGATGTGGTCATAGGCTCCAGTGTCAGCGTGCCCGAGGTCGAGACGACAACCTTTCGAACTTCAGAAACACCATCAGAGAAATCAATTGAGTTTGACCGAAGCACAATCTGGGCTGAACTGGTTGTGATCGGTGAATTTGAAACTGCAGAGGCTCCTAAGTAAACGCGATCACTAGAGTTCCAGGTCGCATCGCCATTTTCGCCCGCTGTGTCGGCGAGCGAAATTCCGGCATGGGATGGCGCTGTAGCGGAAATCGTCGACTCAAGAGTGATTTGACCGTCACGAGACAGAATCTCGGCATGTTGAAGGTGAATCGGGGCACCCATGCCATCATTGCGGACCGCGTTATTGGTTCCGCCTGTTGCCCTTATCTTTACCTGCCCGCCGGCACCCAACGACACAATTCTCAGTCCAGGCGCGTACTCGCTGGAGGCTGCTGGAAGCTCTGCATTGAGAGCTGAATTGAACTGACCCGATCCATTAGAACTATTCGCGTTGATTGAAATCGCATCACTGTTCGAGGCGGACGAAATCCATTGGTCAGTGCCACCCTGAACATAGTTCCAGACATTTGTTGTGTCGTATGCCGCGAACCATGCGTAGTTATAGTCACCAGAGGTTCCAGACCTCAGTGCCGCCCAGATTGAAATCTTGCCTGTACCTGCATCCGTCACTCCTTGCGCAGAGAACATTCCGTATCGGTCTCCAGCCGAGCCACCTCCCCTTGCGGCAATAAATATGTCTCCGCCTGCAGTGTTGAAGTTTCTTCCAGTTTGAAGCTCGACGCCCGCCCGGTAGACAGTATTCGAGGTGTCGGTCGCAAACCCATCGGGCTTGCCGTCATTGGCGAACCTACCCGTGATCCCAGATGCTGCACCGGCATCGTCCAAACCACCGCCGATTGTCAGGTCACCGCCGCGAGTGAGGATTGTGTTAGTTGATCCGAACCGAATAAACCCTGAGCCATCGTTATCAAAATCAGACCAGAGGGTGACACCTCCATTTTGCGTTCCGAAATCCACATTCGCTGAAGTGAATATGTTTCCTCGCGCCCTCAAGAGGATAGGAGCGGAAGTTGATGTCGAGGTCAAGTCTTGCTGGGCTTCTATGCTTCCACCGTAAATGAAAATGGGGCCGCTTATTGCGAAGGACTTGTTTATGGTCCAGGTCCCAGTTTCTGTCTCTCTTCCAAGCGTTAAGCTTGCCAATCCGGAATTGGCAGTCACCTCCGCCAAACTCGTTGGAACGGTCACAAATGCGCTAGCACTAGACTGCACCGACACTCTCGCCGAGCCCGTCCAAATTGTGGAGTTAAACATCGGGGTGTCATCTTGAATTAACAGATCGCGGCCCGCCTGGAGTGTTGTCGTGTGGGTCCAAACTCTTGATGATCCTGTTCCAACAAGTGATACTCCGCCATTGGTTGAGCGGATAACTGACCTATTCGAACCGTCAAACCAGATTTGCAAGTCATGAGAATCTGCTGCACTCGAATTAACAACACCAGAGAGGGTGATATCCCCATCGGTTGTCGTTATGGTTGCAGGCCAAAGGAAAATACCGCGCTTCTCGTCTTTGTTCGCGGTTACCACACTTCCATCACCAACCAGTTCGATGTCACCCGTTGTGGTGGTTATAGACGCCCCATAGGTCAAGATACCTGAGTGCTCTTCATCTATTGCCCCACCAATAGGTTGGTCGGCCAGCCGACCATAAATCCGAATATCACCTGAGGTGGCTGATATTTGGGCATTAGACAGATAGGCACCGACACCGTCATCAGGATCGTTGTCCGGACCCTGAGAACCTCGAATAATAATGTCTCCGGCCCCGGAGTCAATTGTGGATCCGAGATCGAGCGAGACGCCAAGGTACTGGGTCGCCTCAGAAGTCCCAATTGCGTAGCTCGTGAGTGGACTTGATCCACCTGAAATAAGGACGTCTCCACCGTTGCTTCTGAAGTTGGAGGAGTTAATTAAGACTCCGCCCTCGACGGCGTCTGTGGACCGCGACTGAATCCAGATGTTTCCGCCCTGAGTAGTTATGTCCTCGTATAGACGCAAGCTTTCCCTGGCAACAAGTGAAACCGTGGAACCTGCATTGAGGTCTCCGAGATAGCCACCATCTCCGACGATGATATTTCCGGAGTAAATCTTTATCTCACCGCTAACCGACTGATTGTTCCTGATGTACAAATCACGATTGATATCACCGGGAAGAGGTGGGTTTCCAATCGTCAGGCTTCGGGGGCCCACAACACTTTGCTGGAACACTTGGTATCCCGTTCCCCAGAGGTTTGCAAAGTAGTTATTTGTGTATGGGAGGAACTTCACATCACCGGAAAGTCGATAGTTCGAGGTATCCCCGTCGAATCCAAAGTTGTCAGAAATGAACGTGAGGTTCGCACTAGACGTGGGCACGTAGGCGTTTCCCGCCACGCTGCCAAAGTTTCTGTTCTTCTCGGAAGTGGCAAGATCCAACGAGGTGATCTTTGCGCCACCGTCTACCGTGATGTCTCCCGCTGCAGAAAGCAGGTTTATCCTGCGCAGATACATGCTGTAGGCACCAGCACCAGTCTGCCGAGCAATTAGCTGGACACCGCCTCCGGTAGTTGCAGCCGAAGCAACTGTGATTACGTTGGAACCACCAGAGCCATATAGCCGCAAAGCTTCATGGTTAGCTCCCGATGTTGCGCCAGAGATTCGAACTGCTGGCGAGTTTGAGGTGTGAGAGACGATGGTGATGAAGTCATTGAAGCTGGTATCCATGTCGTAATCAACGAATACAAAGCCTCGACCATCTGCGGTTGTCTCACCCGATAGATCTATTGAGCCAGTGCCACTGAAGATCTCGGTTGATGGATAGGCGAGCAAACCGTAGCTCGAGTTGCTTCGCCCGCGCATGACTATGTCTCCACCTCCCGAGTAAATCTCGAGATGGGGCAGCAGGTAGATAGCCCAGCTAACGCCTGCCCGTCCTCGTGCATAGCCATCAGGGCGTCCGTCGCCGGTGGAGTCGGCTCCACCGGCAATTACTATGTCACCGCCCCCAGAGACTGCAGTCTTGTCTTCGACTCCGTTTGCAGTATTGAGCTTGGAGTACCATCCGATCTTGACGTCACCAGCACCGCTGTTATCCACGTCCGACCAGAAAATAAGGTCACCTCTATTTGTCTGAACCCTTGACAGTCCAGTTTCGACTGTGTTGCTGCTGCCATCGGAGATTTCAATGTAGTCAGCTGCCTTCAAAGTAATACCCGAACCAACTCCGTTTGCAACCAAGTCATAGCCCGAATCAAGGTCTATGCTGCGCCCGTATATGTTTATGTTTCCCGTCGAGTTGACGGAGTTGTAGACGATGATGTCGTGGACGGCAGTCGCGTAGCCCGAGTCGATTCCTAGAGTGAAAGAGCCTGCATTCACCAAAGGCCACCAGTTAACATTCGCTCCGAAGTTAGATCCGAATGGAGATACCCTCACAGCGCCTGAAGTGCTAAAAGTCGCGGAGCGCTGATTGCCGTTTACACCGTTGGCGATAATGGAGATTGTCGCGACTGAGCCAGACACACTCGTACCCGATCGCTCACCCCAATGCTGTGTGAAGTTTTCGTTTGTAAAGCTCACGACCGCATTTGAGCTAAATGTAATGGCACCGTTTGCGGAGAGGACATTCACCGCGGCAAGCCACGTTCCCACACCGGTAGATGATGTGGCGAGATTCGAGGTGATAGAAATGCCTCCACCAGTTGACGCCAAGGATTGAATCGTTGTCGGATTGGCAGAATTCTTTGTGTAAAGCCGAAGAGCCTGTGTTGCAGTGGAGCTAATAGAAGCAGAAATTGAAATTGCTGGTGACAGGGTGGAGTGAGAGGAGAACATCCCACCAGCCTCTGATTCTGCGTCTACCCAGTACTCAAATGCCTCAGTCGAAGCAGCCTTGGAATCAATGATGATTCGACCGGTGCCGGAGACCATTTCCAATTGGCTCTGAAATAGAAACGCACCAGTACCGGCGTTCTTTCCAGCGGCGCGGACCACAATGTCACCACCCCCGGAAAACACATCCACGAATTTTCCAAATCCAACACCTAAATCGTTGGTGGTAACTTCATTTCTGCTGCCAGAATCCCAGGCAAAGCCAGCAGGTCGGCCGGCAGAATCGGATGCACCACCGGCAAATGTGATGCGGCCGCCCCCCGAAGCCTGCCCGTAAGAGTAAACGCCATTGGCGGAGTTAATCCGGGTGTTGTGGGCGATCCAAATCAGGCCCTGTTCGTTGGCATCAGAATCTGCCCAAAAGACAATTTCTCCGTTGTTTGTTTGAATCGTCGAAAAACTTGCATCGGTTGATTGGACATTTGTGGTGGTTGGGTTATCAACGTCTATCCAACCTCGTGACCTAAGGATTATCGAGCTGTTTGTGCCCGTCGCATATAAATCCGCTCCTACATCCACCGTCACTGCGAACGCGGATACCGTGATGGGCTCAACACTGGTCACGTCTCTGGCGATCTTGAACATTTTGGAGGCGGTGTTGACGGAAGCGTAGTTTCCAATTTCGACAGCCGAGGCAAATACATCAAAGTTCAGCGACGAATCAGCTTCAAAGTTCACGTTTGCGGGTGAAATTCGAACGCGACCGGACGTCGACATGAGCGAGGATGAATTGGCCGTTGCGTCAAGCAACGCACTCGCAGTGATGTTGACATCCGCACTCGATGACGCGACGCTCGAGCCGGACTTAGATCCGATCCATCGAGCATCGGCAGTCGCCCAATTCAGATAACCATTAGAGAATATGTTGATGTCTCCGAATGAGGAGAGAATATTTGCGACGTCCGAAAGCAACATTCCCGTGTTGTTGGTTGCTCCAGTGATTGCCGAGATAGAAATACCAACGTCAACTTGGCCTGTCGATACAAGAGAAAGCGTCTGGAGATCGGATTGCTCAAAAGCCTCATTGGCCGTGGCGTTAGTTTGTGTGTAAATCTCGATGGCCGGGGAATTTGTAGAGGCCGACTCCCAGCTACCACCTTGGTTGCGATATCCATTCTGACTGTTCTGAGAGACAGCACTTAGGTAAATTTTGCCGGTACCGGAGTTAACAGTTGAGCCAGAGTTGTGATGGAACGCATCGTAGCTCGCATTAGACAAAACTCGAATCGAAATGTTGCCCCCGCCGGACCAAATCTGCGAATTGCTCTGAAGGACTAGGGCGTAATCTGTTGTCGCATTCATAGCAGCCGCGCCCAACGGATGGCCGACTGCGTCAACGCCTACGTTGCCGTAGCTTCCGCCTATGGTGATACGACCTCCGCCGGATTGACCAGAGGTGACTCTGCCATTAGCTGAATTGAGCGCAACATAGGAGCCGATGTAAATCTTGCCAAGGCCGGAATTGTCAGAATCAGACCAGAGGATGATGTCGCCGTTGTTTGTTTGCAACAGAGTTCTCGCACTGGTCCCAGTTCCGTTTGGAATGCTGATGTAGTCAGAGGTCTTCAGAAGTATTCGAGCCGACGATGAACTCAGGATGATGCTCGCGTCGTTTGAGAATGCCACTTGATTTCCGATTAGCTCAAGTGAGCCTGCGGTTCCTGAAACGGAGGCCTGGACAGAAATCAACCCGCTCGAGGAGACCACGGTGCTAAACGATGCCAGATGAGCAGTCAGGTCGGAGGCTTTAATCGTTGCTGTGCCTGAAGTATTTGAAACGAATTCACCCAAGGCTAGGGTTCCAGAGGTTGGACCAGCTGCAGTTATGTTGATCGCTGATGGGGTTGGCGCGACGGTTAGTTGTAATGAGGTGCCGACAAAACTGTCTGATGTAAAGGTAAGGGTCACATTTCCGCTGGCTGCTGAAGATAGCCCCAAGCCCGCAAAATCATACAGTCCATTCACTGGGGCAACGGAGTAGGACTGCGTTAGCAATACTCCGTTCAGAGTCAAAACATTTGAAGAAGCGGTAACACTAACGGAGGCCGTTGAATTTGATAGGAGACCGTTGGTTTGAGAGGCTTGCAGCAGAATCGAGTTTCTTAGCAGAGCACCAGGTCGTGAGACCTCTGGCGACCTCGTTACCTCAAGGTAATCACCGTAGGACAAGACAACGACACCTGCGCCACCATCACCCGCCAACGTATTCACTGAAGCGGACTGCTCACCACCGCCACCGCCAGCCCCTGAACCTGCCGGACCATCCAGTCCGGATTGGTTCATATTTCTGCCCCAATCCAACCCATCGGTTGTGGTGCCAGCTCCCGCTCCTCCCCACGCATAAGGGGTGGCAATACCTGTAATCGAGAGCCTTAGGCCAATACCACCAGAACCCCCAGTATCAGCGACGGAGGGTGTTCCACCAGGACCGCCAGCACCGCCACCACCACCAGCGGCGAACCCAAGGGCATTTGCGGCACCATCTCCACCGGAAAATCCTTGGCCAGCGGTACCAGCCGCACCGAGAGCACTTGCACGGCCATCTCGGTACATTCCACCACCACCACCAGAACCGCCAGCAGCCGGTGGGTATGCGGTTCCGGAAGGAACCGAAGATCCTCCGCGACCACCTCCTGTCGCAGTCAAACTTCCGAGACGAGAATCTTGACCAGATTCAGGAACCCTGAAAGCAGCAGAGCCCTGAGATGCGCCTATTCCTCCATTACCTCCGGCACCAACTAGAACTTGAACTACGTTGGACAATTGTGTGCGCGAGGTTTGAACAAGCCCTCCAGCACCTCCACCACCAGCTCTCCAGCCGGTGCCATCGGCAGGGTAACCACCACCTCCTCCGCCTGCGACCACCAGAGCTTTGTATCTTGTGATGCCTTGGGGTGCAACCCAACCACCCAATGCGGTGAGATAAGTACGCTCGAACCGGACCACCGTCTGGCGAGCAAAGGCGGTGGATGTTTGAAAAATACCGCTGCCGGTGAAGTCACCTGAGGCGTAACTCCCTGCGACTGCAGTATTGAAAATTAGGTCATTCCCATTACCTGACCGGTCTCGCAGAACGCCGGCGTGAAATTCGTTGAAATCGTAGTGGGCTCGCAAAGTGGGCGAGACCACCCCTGAAGTTGAGTAGCTATGCATTGAGGACAGAACCTGGGATGAATTAAGTGCGCCGTTCCAAATCTTTACCTGGTCCAGTTCCCCTGGAAACTCTTGCCCATCGGTTTGTCGAGTACCGCCCAAAGTGAAGTAGCCGCCCGCTGCTGAGGTCCTGCTCAGAGCACCTGTCCAAGCCAACTGCCCATTTACGTAAAAGGATGAGTTTCCAGATGAAGGCATGCTCCATGCAATGTGAGTCCACTGGCCACTTACAACATCCACGGAGATGTTAGATACAGCATTCGGGGTAGTGAGGTGGAAGGTGGTTCCGTCCCACCAAATTGAGTAGCGGAGATTTGGACCATCACTGTCAGACATCTGGGAAAAGAGGCCGGTCCAGCCCGTTGTTGAAGACAAACCATCCGGCTTGATCCAGGCCTCAAATGTCCAAGTTCCATTTGCCGCAGTCGGGATAATGGCATTCGAATTGGTGAAGGCGTAGCTGTTGGCAAGTCCAGTCTTTTTCCAGGCGTTATCAACGTTAGGCGCGTATCTAACGATAACCACTCCTGAACCACCCGAACCCGAAGCTCCATTGCTGTTTCCGTTGTAACCAGCGCCGCCACCACCGGAACCACTGTTTGAGGTAGCTGAGGGAGCGTCAACTACTCCCTTTGTACCTGCGCCTGCAGTTGAAGCTGCACCTGAACAAATTCCCGCGGCTCCGGCGCCAGCCGTTGAGGCCAGCCCTACACCTCCACCGCCGCCAGCTGCAAAGCATCGAGTGGTTCCGGCAATTGTGGAGGCAATTCCGGCACCGCCGTTACCGCCTCCATTTGAGTTTGCCGCCGATCCACCACCGGAGCCTTGAGCGCCACCACCGCCACCACCAGCCCAGTTATCACCGGACCCTGCGAAACCCGCACCTGCGATATTTCCTGATGGAGCCAAGCCAAAGGCCGCGGTGGATGAAGCGGTGCTAGTGAAAAGTAATGAGCCGTTTGCACTTCCACCGTTAGATCCACCCTGTTCCTGATCTCCGGCGCCACAACCTCCGCCACCTCTTCCTCCGCCAGCGAGTTGAAGCGAACCGAATCGCGTGGCCTGACCTGAGCTGGGCGTGTTGGGTAGGCAGGTATTTGTCGCTGATGCCCCCACTCCACCTTGTCCAATCTGAACAGTCAGAATTCCGGAGAGGCTCACGCCGTTGCCCTGCGCAAAGGCTCCGGCTCCTCCACCACCTCCATGACGGGATCCTCCAGCTCCTCCACCTGCAACAGCTAGAACCTGAATGTTTGAGATGTTTTGAGGAACCGTCCAGCCGCCGACACCGGCCAAATAGGTCCGCGGAAAGGTAACTACGGTTTCTCCAGTGCTGACTGATGTGACGATTTTCACGTCAGTCCGAGCCCAATTGGAAGTTAGGGACAAGTTTTTCGCACTGCTTGACCGGTCGTAGACTACGGTCCCAGAAGGTTCGTTGAAGTCCCAGTATCCGAGTAGACCCGTTGAATTGCCGGCCACTTTTGTGTGCATTGAGTCGAATATTTGAGCTTGAGTTCGAGCAGTACTCCAGACCCTTACCTCATCAATTTGCCCGAGGAACCTCTCACTATTTCCTCGATCACCAACGGCGAACGGTTGTGAGTTATCTTGCAGTGTGGCAGGAATATCTGTGCTCGACTGGAACGCAAGCTGCCCGTTGAGGTAAAAACGAACGGTTGTTGAATCCTTGACCAGGGCCACATGTTGCCAACTGTTCAAGCTCGCTCGAATACCGGTCCAATACCAGCCTCGCCAGGTTGTGTCGTAAAACCACCAGCCGAACTCTCCGTCTGTTTTGGTTGCAAAGGAAAACTTGAATTCCTTGGAGACAATCGTGCAGGCAGAGTTGCAGGCAAAGGAGCTTGGGTTTATCCAAGCTTCAAAAGTTGCGGTTCCAGAGACATTTGGATACGAGTCATTCGTCGCCTTGGCGATGTATGTTCCGCTCACGCCATTGCCGCTAACAACGAGAGAGGAGTCAACTTCTGACAAAGATCCATCGGCGGAGGAATTCGCTGAATTCAAAGTAGCGAATGAAATTGCTGCAGCCGTTACGGTAGCGAGTAAACCAAAACCAAGCTTGCGCAACCAACCGGTTGCGCTTCGCACAAGCTTCAGCTCTCTCATCAATCCCTCGTTTTTGGGTATGCCGAGGCACACCATTTAGGCCCTTCAACCTTAAAGTGGGGACCTTGTGGGGTATAGGCAAATCTTCGGTATACCGAAGCTGAAGAAAGGCACGTGAGTAAAAGAAAATCCCCTGGGTTTTCACCCAGGGGATTGATTCTTTTTGGGAAGTTATTACTTCAGGGTTACCTTTGCGCCGGCAGCCTCTAGCTTCGCCTTTGCGTCCTCTGCAGCTTCCTTCTTGACACCCTCTAGAACAGCCTTT
>JACCDN010971157.1_pt1 | contig 26813 bp, 22 predicted proteins | sample 7441691 | NCBI WGS metagenome assembly JACCDN01 (sample SAMN15323439, study PRJNA562643) | freshwater metagenome | isolation source: river surface water | place: USA:Blue River Watershed | collected 2017-08-16 | reverse complement strand
TCAACATGCCTCGCGCTTGTCGGTTGCCAAAGGTTTTGAGCACCGCCAAAAAAGAGCCCTCGCCCGACGCAGCAATCGCGTCCAACATGGCTTGCACAGCGTGTGGCCCCACCTCGCGTGGCACCACGCTTTGGTATTGGTAAAAGCCACTCGGTCCGTACATGCGGTTCCAGTGCTGCACGTTGTCCAAGGGGTACGAGAACGGTTCGTAGTGCGCCACGCCCTCGCCTCGCCGCATGGCTTGAAGCTGGTGGTAAGCCCAGTTGAAAGGCTTGAGCGATAAGCCATTAACCAAAGACACCGGCGGCACAAAAAGCATGGTCAGCGGTTTGGCTTGCGCTTTGCGGGCATGGGCTTGCAAGGCATGTTGCAACTCAGGTCGCGCTGCAACATCTGTGGCGGACATGGCATTGGCACGCATGAAAATGCCACGCAGGTTTTGACCGGACAAGCAATCAATCCAAGACACTGTGTGCTCCCAGGCATCTTCTGAACCATCGGCCAATTTAAAAAATTCTGACAAACCTCGATAAGGCACCGTTTGCGTTTGCAACCAAGGGCTGCCTACGCGGCGCAGTTGAAGTTCTGCGGTGGCGATGACACCCGTCAGTCCCAAGCCGCCCACTGTGGCGCCCATGGGCTCGGGTGTGTGCACCCAATCCAAGGTGCGAAATTCGCCTGAGGTATTTGCCAAAGTGAGCGACAGCACATGTTCGCCAAAAGAGCCGAGCGCATGGTGATTTTTTCCATGTACATCGTTGGCAATGGCGCCCCCCACTGTGATGAGTTGGGTGCCCGGGGTCACGGGCAACATCCACCCGCGCGGCACAAACAAGCGTTGGATGTCACGCAGCAACACACCGGCTTCGCACACCAAGCGCCCCGTGGTGTCGTCAAACGCAATGAATTTGTTCAGTCCCGTGGTGTGCCACAAATGGCCATTGGGGTTGAGGCACACATCGCCGTAACTGCGACCATTGCCAAAAGCCAAACCTGGACTATGCTCGGCCAACACCGCAGGGACTTGCGTCACATCGGTCAACGTCTGCACGGCGTGGGGCTGGCTGGACAAGCGTCCCCATGCGCTCACGGGCCTCACACGCCCTCCTGCTTGAAGACAAAGCGTTTGTCTAAGTGGTATTTGATGAACGAACCCACGGTCAAGCCAATGGCGCCGCCCAAGTAACGCATGGTGTCGGTTTCAAACACCACATGGAAGGTCCACTCCACGCCCCAAAAAATCAGCGTGGTGAACACGCCCATGAAACCGTAGAGAATGAACAAGCGCGTGTCGTGCACCAAGTTGTCAACTTGGAAATCAAACACATGCTTTTTTTCCAGCACGTACTTGATGGGAAAGCCTGTGGCCGTGCCCAGCAACACCGAGAGTTGAATGGCAAAAGTGCCGTCATACAAGGCAACCACCACAGCTTGCGTCGCGATGTTGGCCACGGTGGCCAAGCCAGAAACGAACGCGTAAATCAGCGCAATGCGAGCCGCCACTTTCATGACAAAGCACGCGCCAGGGCCATCACGCCCAGCATGAAAAAGCCCACACCCCAGCTGACTTTGTCTTTGAGGGCAAACACAATCGGGTCATCATGCATGTGACCACGATGCGCAATGAGCCACGCCCGTGAAATCCAAAACAACAACACGGGGCATACCAACCAAATGAGTTGCGGATGCGCATACAAATGCGCGGCTTGCCCGTCTTGGATGTACAGGGCCAACACCAGCACTGCGATAAAGCCCGAGCTGCCGCCCAAGCTCGACACCAATTCCAGATCTCCAGGCTCGTACCCCCGTCCGCGCAGTGCGCCTGTTTTGCGCGCATCGCGTGCCGCCTTGAGTTCGCTGTAGCGTTTGATGAGCGCTAAGCTCAAAAAGATGAACATGGAAAACAGCAACAACCAAAACGACAAGGGAACATCAATCGCCGCCGCACCCGCCATGATGCGCAGGGTGTAGAGCGCCGCCAATGTCAGCACATCCAACACCGCCAATTGTTTGAGGTTCAACGAATAGGCCACAGTGAGCAGGAAGTAAACACCCAAGCTCACCGAGAACATGAGCGGCATGCACGCCAGCGACAACACGGCAGCCGCTCCCAAAAGCAGCGGCCACACCAGCCAACCCGTGACCAAGCTCAATGCGCCCGAAGCAAAAGGTCGGCGGCGCTTACGGGCGTGATATCGGTCATCTTGCACATCGACCAAATCGTTGAGCAAATACACACTCGATGCGGTGAGACTGAAAGCCACAAAGGCCAACAAGGCCAAACCATCGCGTGCCGCATCAGCGTATTGGTGAGCAGCCATGAGCGGCACAAACACCAACAAGTTTTTCATCCACTGGTGCAAACGCATGGCTTTGAGCAAAGCCATCAGCGAGGAAGGCAACCCACTGTCAAACACCTGCCCCATATGGCCTTGTGCTTGCGCTCGTTGCTGCAAGCTCGTCGACGCATCGACCACATGCGCGGTGTGCGCCTGCGCCCATACTTGCAAATCGGGCCAGTCGTTGCCCACGTAGTCAAACCCGCGTTCGCCAAAGCGATTCACCAAGGCTTGGGCTTTGACGGTGGATTTGAGATTGACATCACCCTCGGTGGCCAACACCTCGTCAAACAAGTGCAAATGCTGCGCCACTTGTTCGGCCAAGAGTCGGTGGCTTGCCGTGGCCAACACCAAGCGACGACCACTTTGTTTTTCGGAGCGGAGCCAGTCCAACACATCGGTGTTGTAGGGCAACGCGGCCACATCCAAATGCACGCGTCGCGCAAGCTCATTTTTGACTGTGGTTTTGCTGCGCAACAACCACAGCAAAGGCTTGAAAAATTGAAAAGGGTGCTGGATCAAAAACTGGCTGGCAGTCTCGACCAATAAATCGGTACGAATGAGCGTGCCATCTAAGTCAACCACCAAGGTACGTTGGCACATATCGATTAACCCCTATTATTAAACTCGGCAATTCTCACGAACGAAACTTGATCGGTTTGTCGTAAATATAGAGCGTAGTATTTGCGCATCTACGAGAATTACTAGGTAAACCATTCAAATGGATTAATTCCTCATAATTAATACGATTTGGAGCAATTGAGTCATCTGATATCATGACAAATGTATGAGGTTTATCAAAGAACTTAGATGACGTAATCCAGTAATAAGGGTTGCCGTCATACGTAAATTGCACTAGTTCTATTTTGTCGCCCGTAAGGAATTGGTACTTCTTTGCATCCCAATATTCTGAAATACCGGACTTGAGCGAAAATTCATCTATTGCAGAATTAATACATTTAACCTTATTACCCTCGTAGTCAAACGCAAAATCGTTTTTTTCGAATAACATAACAAACTTTAATGTTAGCACTAATATAAAGCAGCCAATTAATAAACGAAAAATTGAACGCTTTAACTGAGTAATACAAAAAGCAAGGCTCACCGTAATTAGCACTGCGATTGGAATGAAATATCGATCTGATGCATCTAAATTCCCAGTTAATGCAACGACCAAAGAATTGACCATAGCTTGAAAACATGCAAAAGCAATAATAAATCCTCGGTTAATGGGCATCTCTTCGAACCACTTCTTGAGTGCCCCTATTCGCACCATTGCGACAATTCCAGAAATTCCAAAAAGTGTAAGTGCTATCAAATTAGCACGATCTATCTTAGATAAACTAGAGTAATCTTGGAAAAGCTTTTCGAACTTGAGCAATCCGATTTCAGCGTTGTATCTCATTGGGTGTGTAATTATCGTTGAGTAGGATACATAGCCCAAAGCTGAACACAGCAGAAGCATGCTGGCAATAATTAAATATCGCGGTACGCCATATGTCCAATACACAAAAACTGCCGCAGCCATAAGTGGAATAGTAAATTGAACAATAAAAAGAGAATCAGAAAGCCCCATAAAGAATGAGATAATCATTAAAAGCGTTGCTGAAGCTGCATTAAGAGAGATTGATCTCAAAACAAGGCAAAGGATAAGTATGGAAATCATGACCACAGAAAAGTGGTGTGCACCAATGAAGATATATTGAAAAGCCTTACCTGCTATCACCGCAAAGAAAAGCGTCAAAAACATTGAGATAAAATGCACCCTCAAGGCATTATTTACATCCAACAAATTAATAATAATTCGCAGTAGAAAACTATACGAAAGTACTTGCACTATTGTAAAAGTCACTATTGACCAGTAACCATCAGCACCCGCCAGATAAATTAAATAAAATATTATAAAGTCAGGGAACAAATATGGACTTGGAGTCAAATACCAATCAGATAGGCGACCTCCATTTAAGAGGTCACTAATTAAAACCGGCAAATAAAGTGCATCAGAATTAAATAAGGCACCAACATTGGGCGCCTCAAGACCAAAAAACAAAACAACTATAGCTACAGCAAAAAGCTCCGCTTTATATCTAAATATATTTTTTATCGTCATACATATGATCTCAATTATCTCTTATAGACATACCAATATATATTTTAATAATCAGTAGGCATTTTTGCTACCAAAGATTTTAAAGACGGTTCCAAAAATGATTTGAAGATCGAACCATATTGACATATTTTCTATATAGAAAAGATCCAACTCAACACGCTTTTGCATTTTTCCCACTGTATCGGTTTCTCCGCGATAGCCATTAACCTGGGCCCAACCTGTGATGCCGGGCTTAACTTTGTATCTCAGCATATACCCGGGCACCAATTCTTTGTAATACTCATTATGCGCAACTGCATGTGGTCGAGGACCAACTATCGACATCCGCCCCTGCAAAACATTGAAGAACTGTGGCAACTCATCCAGGCTCGTACGCCGCAAAAAAGCTCCAAATGGTGTAATTCGAGCGTCATGGATAGTGGCTTGCGTTATGCTTCCACTTGCCTCGTGATGCTCGACCATCGTACGAAACTTATATACATTTATCTCTTTCCCGTTCCAACCCCAACGCTCTTGAACAAAGAAAATTGGCCCATGTGATGAGAGCTTAATTCCAATAGCTATCAGACACATTACCGGTGTCACAAGCAACAGAATAACAAGTGCTAGCAACTTGTCTTCGATCTCCTTAGCCAACCTCATTCCACTGTTGATAGGCGAAATCGAGAGGTCCAACATTGGTATTCCCAAGACATTACTTACTCCATGATTTATTAACTTTAGCGTGAAAACGTCTGGCACCAATCTAATATCCATTGTGCTATGTCGTAGCGAGTGAAGTGCAAGACGTATCTCATCTTCTTGACTCATAGGAATGCAAATCCATACCTCATTAGGTTGCCTCCCTCGGCGACCGTGCAGAAACCCTTCTAATTCGGTCGTATTAGTTTCGCCAATGATCTTGATCCCAGCCCATTTTGATTTATTTACTATCTCCCTGACTTCGTTACAGATTGATCCACTACCTATCAAAATAACTGAGCGATAGTTGTAACCATTGCTTCTAAGCCACCTGAGACCTTGGTATACGATTATTCTTTCGACAGCTAAACCAGCCCAGCAAAAAAACGTCCAGATAACAAGCCATGCCCGAGAGACCTCATTTGAAGTCTTAGTTATAAAGAGCCCCAGAGCCAAGGTGATGAAAATAGCGACCCAAACCTTGGTCACCGTTCTAAGTAACACCCCGATATCTGTCACACGCCAAGATCGATACAAGCCATCGCCAAAAATAAAAAGTAAGATCCCAACTCCAAATACCAGATTAGTGTAAATAGAGGGCCATGACGAAAACGTATCGTGATAAGCTATATAAACAGCTTTACCAATTGCTGCAATTAAACCTATATCAACTGCCCAAGCTACATATTTGAGCTCCGGAGATGATAGTCTAATACTAGCCTTCAAAATTTAATCTCCAACTTAGAAGATTCAAACTCTTTGAAACGATCTGATACAAATTGGCTAAACTCTTTTTTAAATCGTTGCTCTTCGAAGCGCTCTGCATTCACTCTGCACGAATTCGCAGCAATAAAATTAACCCCGAATTCCTCAAAATGATTAACTGCTTCAATCAACGATTCCACCGTCTGCTCCTGATAAAACAAACCAGTTGGCTTAGAGGAATTTAAGCCACGCACAGTCTCAAGCACCCCCCCCCTACCATATGCAATTACGGGTGTACCACATGCTTGAGCTTCTATCGGAGCGATACCGAAATCTTCCTCAGCTGCAAAAACAAATGCCTTGGCACGACTTAACAAATCACGTAATTTATCGTTAGGTTGATAGCCAAGAAGTTTAATATTTGAACCTGCCAGCGAACGACACTTATTCATTTCCGGTCCATCCCCAATCACAACTAGTTGTTTATTTGGCATCTTAGAAAATGCCTCAACTATCATTGGAATTCGCTTATATGGGACCATACGTGAAGCCGTTACATAGAAATCTTCCTTTTTATCCTTTACTGTCAATGAGTCAATTTCTACTGGCGGATAAATAACACGCGATTCACGTCTATAGTTCTTAAAAATTCTTCGTTTAATAAAATTAGAGTTTGCAACGAAGTGATCTACACCGTTTACTGTCCTTAGGTCCCATAACCTTATTTTGTGAAGAATTTGTCTTGCAATCCATGAGCTTAAACCATGTGATAGCCCAGCTTCAACAAGGTACTGATGCTGCATATCCCAAGCATAACGGATTGGCGTATGACAGTAACAAATGTGAAGCTGATCTGGACCGGTTAGAACACCTTTAGCTACAGCGTGCGAACTTGAAATTATCAAGTCATAAGATGTGAGATCAAATTGCTCTACTGCAAGTGGCATCAGCGGCAAATAGTTCCTGTACTTTTTATTCGCCCATGGCCATGTCTGGAGGAAAGATGTGAAAATCCTATGCCCATTAAGAAAAGCACGATCATTCAAAGGCATAAAGTCAACTAGCGTATAAACATCAGCCGCTGGATATATTTTTAAGATATTCGCTAAGACCTTCTCAGCGCCAGAATGCGTAGTTAGCCAATCATGAACAATCGCCACTTTAATCATTGTGGATTAACGCCTTCATGAATTATTTTTAACATCTTATCGAGTCTCGCATCCCAAGTATTATCGCCAACAAGTAGAACTGACTGATCTATGTTATATCGTCCCTTAACAAGTTGTTTCTCTATCGCGTATTCGAACTCTAATGCATCCGATCCAATCAATATTTCTAATCGGGGGTCTTTTGCAAACTCAATCGGAGTACTCACAACAGGCAATCCTGCCGCCAGGTACTCATAGTATTTCATAGGGAACATTGATTTTGTATAATCGTTCACCAAAGTCGGAAGCAGCCCGACATCCATGCCGCTCAAGTACTTCGGCAACTCCGAATAGTTAACTTTACCAAGACAAAAAACATTATTTAACTCACTAAGCTTTTCAAACCAAGAATTTTTTTGCCCTTCGCGCTCGTCACCTATAAGAATCCAAGACCAATCGCGACGTTTATTTGCCATTCTAAACAGCAACTCAAAGTCTATCTTATAGTCAGATAATGCTCCTACATAGCATAGTCGCGGCGCCGACGTATTTAGTATGGATTCAGGAGTATGATAGGCATTATGCGCCTTCAAAAAGTGATTTAAATCTACAACATTACTCATGTAATGAACGTTTGAATTTTCTAACTCGCACTTTCTCAAAAGCTCTCTATTAGTAACAAATACGAAATCAGTCTGACCCAGTAAAAATTTTTCTTGTACTAGAAAATTTTTCGCATCCACCCCAGGAACCGCCGCCAAATCATCTACACAATGATAGATGAGAGCCTTCATTTCATTCTTTTTAACTGCACCAAATATATAAGGATGGTATGTCCAGACAATAGAATTCTCAAATTTATTCAGCCAAGAAAATAGTCTAATTCTTAATCTAAGTAGCCCCTGATTAATCCACCTTACACATGAAAGATGCTGTTTGAATGGGATTCCCAAAGGGGATAAGAGCCAGACATTTTTTTCTACCTCTTTTATCGGAGCCAGCCCCTTCTTAAGCCTTTCCCAAATGCGTTTAATATCTTTTTTATTGGCAGTTGGCTTACGCAACCCTAAACTTTCAACATACAAAACACGGAACCCCCTTCTTGCCAATAGTTTCGCAGTATGCTGCTTATTAGTTAAGTAAGGCGCATCCCAATCTGCAGTTGATATCAATATAACATTTTTAAAATTCATGAATTAATTTTTACTGCAATTCAATTATAGAAACAATACCAAGCAGCCATTCAAAACATATGAAATAGAATTCAACCACAGAAATCTTCGGCTAACTCATTCTGGAGGGCAGAAACTATACGCCTTGATGCGTGTCCATCTCCATAAGGATTTCTAGTTACCGTTATTTTTTTTAATAAGGTATCATTTTCTAAAAATTTTATTACAGCTTGCTCAATTGAATCTGCTGATTGACCGGCAAGAATAGAAAAGCCTGCATCTACCCCCTCCTGTCTTTCTGTGTGATTCCGCATAACTATTACAGGAATACCAAAGCTTGGTGCCTCTTCCTGTATGCCTCCCGAGTCACTAATTACAAGTACGGAGCGCTCGAGCATAGCGATCAATGTCAGATAATCAGTCGGCGGAATCAAACTAATATTCGAGATGCCATCAAGATTGCGATTAACAGGTTCTTGAACTTGCGGATTTAAATGGACTGGGAATACCCATTGGTATTGAGTATATCTTGTAGCTAATTTTTTAATTATTGAGCATATCTCTTCCAGTACCTCTCCAAAATTTTCCCTACGGTGACACGTCACTAGTATTATTTCTTTCCCCTCCGCGGCGGGGCACGCATTACGTATGCGCAACATTCGTTGAGTTGCCGGCTCTAAACCCTTAGCCAAATCTAGAGCGTCAACAACAGTGTTGCCTACTACACGAATATCTTCTTGTTTTACACCCTCTAGAATCAAGTGTTGTTTAGATTTTAGTGTTGGTGCAAAATGAAGGCTGGCTATTTTTGCAAGCAAGCTGCGATTCGCTTCCTCGGGAAATGGGCTCTGCATGTTGCCTGTACGTAATCCAGCTTCAACATGCGCTACTTTTATGTTTCTTTGAAATGCCGCCCAGCCTGCACAAAATGCGGTTGTCGTATCCCCCTGAACGACGACCCAATCAGGTTTTTCAGCTGTTAGAACATCATCTATCTGGTTCATAAGCTTAGCCGCAAGTTTATTTAGAGACTGACCCGCCTCCATAACATCTAATTCAATATCTGGAATAAGTTTAAATACGTTCAGACTTTGTTTCAACATCTCACGGTGCTGTCCGCTAGAACAAATGATTGTATGTAGTCCTTTTTTTCTTAACTCAATAACAACAGGCGTCAGTTTAATTACCTCTGGACGAGTCCCCATTACTACCATAACTTTCATCATAACGTCAATCCATCGGTCAAAGTAATGATTGCGCCACCGTACTCTACTGACTGTTTAATATAACTTTTACGACCAACTGGGAGCTTAAATACAAATTGCTTACCTGCCTGTTCAATTCTAATTGATGCTCGATCATGCAGAAAGTCCATAGCCTCATTTTCATTCACGAACAATATTTTTCCTTGTTTTTTAATATATTCAAGAAAATTTTTATGCATCTCTGATCGCTGCTCTTCACTAGACCATCCATATTGATAACGCTCTGAAAATGGATGATCCAAATACCCGAAAAAAGTATGCGAGGCCTTTGCTAATTCAAATGCTTTTTTATATATTACCAAAGGATCTTCACCTGTTAGCATGCAGTCACCATGAAACATGCACTGCTGTGAGTGACCAATAAATCCTTTTACGCCATACGGAGGCACTCCAGACCTAGCCATCAAAAAATCATAATCATTACGAATGATTCCACCAATACAACCGTCATATCCTGCATCAGCTAACGCACTACGCGCATAAGTAGGCGTCTGATGAAACGGTGAAACAGCATACCGAACCCTGTACCCTATAGTGTTGGCGATTACATCTGCAGATAAACTTCCCTCTTTATATGCAGCTTCGTAACTCCCCCCCCAATTTGGGGCATGAGTCGCGGTATGAGAAAGAATAGCCCCGCCATCACGTAAAACTTCTCTTGGTAAAACATGATGTTTAGGATCTTCCAGAACTTTTGAATGAAGTGCCAAAGAAAATGGAACCTCCATGGCTTTGTATAGCTCCCAAAGAGTTCGCGAAGACTCTACATCTTCATCGCAATCTAACCGCATTGTTACAGCGGCATCGTATCCATCAGGTATTTCATGCACGACGGGCTGACACGCACATTCTGGATAACCAGTACCACTTAAAAATCGTTCAACGATGCGCCATTCCTGAGAATCTATTGGGCCAACTGCTCTATTAAACCAAAGTGCCACTCCTTTCACATATGAATCTTTGGACCATACGCCTGCGTATGCAGTAATCTTTCGGTTTTCTATCATTAAGGCAGCAAGTTCATGAGATTCATGCAAATTCAAAGTTTGACTTAAAGACCAAATTGAACCATTTGCAGTTATGGCACCAAATCCTAAATTGTTCCACTCATCTGTAAAATCATACCTTACACATGCTCGATTGGCGACAGGACTATTAAGGCCTTGTATATTTTGATATCGAATACTTAAAGCACTGCTAGATGAGCTATAAGCTGCTGCAGGTGCACATTGAACAGCGCTAATTATCTCTTCGGTTATAGGTCCCTTTTGCGCATTAAAGTGCTTAACCAAAGCAGTCGGCAGATCTCCAAATATTAATGTTTTACACTCCGGCTTCAGTAATATTTCTACAATTTCAGATGCCCATGCTTCTAGCGGATTAATAAATACACTTATTAGATTTTTTGAATTTTTCCTTAATGCAATCCATTCATTAATACTTACACAGCTAACCTGCCCGACGCCACAGCTGCGCTCAAGCGCAGAAGCCACAAGAGTAGTTTCATTATCAATATCACGAGGAGCGATCAGGTAAATCATTGATGTACTAAGTGTCTAAATTTTTGATGCCGTCCAACCCGAATAAATTCGTCATGTCCAACAAACTGCACCTCAAATGCATTATCCCAGTACTGATTAATTCTATTTTGAATATTTTCGCAATTGGAATTTGGTTCAGGAACTATTCTCAATATAGGTTTTTCGCTACGCAGATCTATTTGAAACTCTTGGACACCACCTATTCGATGATCTATCATATCCATGATATGGTGAGTCGGATGAGGTATTCCATTAATCGGAACCATATCGTGGATTCTACCTTTGACATTTGTCAAATAAAAACCATCTGTACATTCATCTACTTTTGCCATATCACCAGTTCGATATCGTATTAGCGGCATTAATCGATTTCGAAAACCAGTGAAAACCAGCTCCCGTTCCTCAACTCCGTCTAAAGGCACCGATTCCGGCCAGCCCTCCGAGTCAAGAACCTGCAACCCGTGCTCTTCGCCATTTAGCTGATAAGCCATCACTCCAAGCTCAGCCAGACCATATCTATTTATAACTTTACAGCACAAAACACTTTCAATTAATTTACGCTGATGTGACTCCAACAATTCACCACTAGACTCAAATATAGTAAAAGCATTGTCCTTTCCTTTTTTATTTTGAATATGTGATGCTAGAGCGTAGATTGTTGAAGGATGTGCATGTACCAAATATGGCTGTTTTTTTTGCAATGTATCCCAGATTTCATCCAGCCCACTCGAGTCCAATTTATCAAAAAAGATATTGGAACGATTCATTGCTAAACATTTCCAGTCCTCACGTGTCCAATTTTTAGATTGCACAGCATCTGGAAATCTGCATGCGAAGTGAAGTTCTGAGTGATGCTTCTTCTTTCCAACCCTTTCTCTTGCATACAATGTAACTGCAGCGGAATAGTCTAAAGCCTCTTGGTCATAAAAGATATGCGCCGACAATCCAGTAGACCCTCCAGTCTTCATATCGTAATATCGCATCCCATCCAAGTCTTGGGATAGCATTCGCCCCCCCTGCTCTCTAACTATGTCTTTTGTGAGATATGGCAAATCTTGCAAATACTTAACATCTCGACGTAGCCTATCGGGATTAAATCCCTGAGCCCGAAATAAATCTTTATAATAAGGTACATTTTCACCAGCAAATTCAACAACACTTATTAGTCGTTGTTTCATTAATAATTTACGTTTGGCAAAGTCCAACTTGTAATATTGACGCAGTTCGTGCCGCTTGTTCCGAATATCCCTTTTTTCAACCCATTCTGCAATTGGATAGGCGATTAAAGCGCTAAGCCAGCCTTTTATATATCGGAATGATATTACCATCATTACACTAATGCACTGGGAACAAATTCATCGACAATGCGACCACGCTCCATCCGGAATGCACGATTACAAATTTTATTAACAAGATTATGATCGTGAGAAGCAATAACCAATATTGCAGCCTCATCGACAAGCTTTTGTAAACGATCAGATGCCTTAGCAATGAACCCTGCATCGCCTACACTTAGCCACTCATCCATGACAATTATGTCTGCTTGAACACTGGTAGAAACTGCAAAAGCTAGTCTAAGCTGCATGCCACTTGAATACGTACGGACTGGCATATTTAAAAATTCTCCGAGTTCAGTAAACTCGGCAATTTCATTTGTTTTTTGACGAATTTCATAGGGAGTTAATCCCATCATAATTCCGCGCAAAAAAATATTTTCATAGCCGCTAGCATCATGATCCATACCTAAATTGATGTCAAGTAGTGACGCAACTCGACCTTTAAGATGTAACGCACCAAATGTTGGTTCATATGCACCAGCCAGTACGCGCAACAAAGTTGTCTTACCAGAGCCATTATGACCAAGCAAACCTACACGATCCCCAGTTTTGATATCAAAACTCATTCCGTCAATTGCACGTATACCCGTAGTTTTACCAGCATACTTCGCCAAACGACCGCCCGTTGTTGCATGCAGTACAGCATTCTTAATTGAACGATGCGTATTATTGAATAAAGGAAACTCTACCACCAAATCTTCAGCTTTAATATAACTCATGTTTCAAGCCCTTATAACCAGTAGGAAACTCTATGACGAAATCTTTGCATCGTCCATAATTGCATTATCCATAATACTAGTGTTGCAACTATGACTACAAGCCATGAGTTTGGTGGAAATTCTTTACCTAACAATGGGGATCTAAATATCTCAATGAAGTGATAAGCAGGATTGTAATTAGCAATCCAAGCTAAGTCAGCACTTTTTCCAGTAAGTATTTCGGGACTCCACATGATAGGCGTTACGAAAAATAACAACTGCACAAAATTTGCAACCAAAGGACCAACATCTCGAAAACGCGTACAAAGCACTCCCAATATTAAACCTACATTAAGTGCATTTATACAGTAAAAAAAAGAGGCGAGAGGCACAAGCAAAAGCTCCCATGTAAATGGGACGTTTGACCAAACTAATACAATTAATATAATCACAACACTATGTAAGAAAATAATTGAATTTCGCCAGACCATGCGACTCACATGAGCCGTTAATGGCAAACGTAGCTGCTTTAACATACCTTCCACACTAACAAATACAGTACAGGCCTCATTCAATACTGTAGATATAAATCCCCAGACGATTAAACCTATCGCCAAATATGGCAAATAGGAATGTATATTTTGGCGAAATAATCCAGCATACAAAAAACCTAATGCTGCCACCATAATGGCCGTGCTAATTGTTAACCAGAATGGGCCTATCACAGATCGTCGATAACGTTGCCGTATATCCTGCCATGCAAGCATACTCCATATAGAGTATAGCTTTACTCCGGACGAATAGTCCTTCCATGCCGCCTGCAATGCCGAATCCCCGCCTTTAGCTGCAGGCCCCAGATGAAACTCTTCTTCTCTAATCATGTCTATTAATCTTTAAATGTGTTATGCAGATAGGATGTGGATGCTATTAATAAATATTAACATGCAAATAAATGCTTAATAGCACGCGTTACTATAGCGAAACGCGCCTTTGAGCGACCGAGGAAATAGCTTTATGATATGCATTTTCTAATTCTAATGCAACTCGATCCCAACTAAACTGACGAACTCTACCCTTAAGTTCATCAGTTTTAGGTGGACTTTTTAACGCCATCAATAATTTTTCTACTATATCATCCACGCTGTTCGGATTAACATAGAATGCATCTGAGCCAAAGTACTCTTCTGTACATCCCTCTTTTGTAATTACTAGCGGCGCTCCAACTGCCGCAGCCTCTAAAGCCGCCAAACCAGGAGTTTCTAGCAGGCTGGGTAAAGCAAATACACTACAAGCCGCATAAGCCGAACGTAAAATTGGCGCATCGTGGTTCAAATAGCCAAGATAACTAAAATTACCAGAAAATTGTGAGTTCATTTTTGAAAAGTATTCCTGATCACGCACATTGCCAATCAGTACTAAATGCAACCCAACTTGAACACACGCCTCAAGTAAAGCAAGCTGATTTTTACGAACCTCAATATTACCTACGCAAAGCGCAAATGGGCCTTGAATTTTAAATTCAGACAAAAATTTGTCAGCACTCAATGAATCAAAAAAACAGCTATCTACCCCGTTATGCGTAACCAAGTATTTATCCCTAGGCGCCTCAAAATGATTTAGAAAACGCTCCACTTCGGCATGTGAATTTGGACAAATAACATCAGAAACGTCAGTTATAAAGGCAATTTCCGTCATCGGGTATTGATTAATATAATCAGACAACCAAAGAATAGGACTCAACACCAAAGGAATATTACTATTATGCGCATAGGCACACAAATTATAGGTACCACCTTGCACTGAAAATTGATGCAAGACATCTGCCTGTTCCAACTTGTGAGTCCACTGATCGTAAAGGATGACCTCATGACCTCGGCGCTCAAGAGCCTCTTTAGACTTAAGCAATTGTATTTCACCACCACCTGGGCATTGAAATGCTGCTGCATATGTATTAAAATAGATTCTCACATTAACCTCTGATTATGTTCATAGCACATATGGAAAGCTTTCAAATCATCACTACTCGGCTTGATGTTTGGCAACAATAGTTGAATCTTCTCAAGCAAATCATTACAACTTGGAAGATCCGATTTACTTGTCACCTTCCAACCATTTGCAACCAACTTTCGATTTCGCTCAATCATGGCGTCTATTGCAACTTTGGCGGAGTACTCCCAAGAAAATAAACTAGGTCGTGTCTTTGAATGTGTAATTAAACGCTCTCTATAATTTTCATCGGTATGAAGTTGCAGCAGTCTATCCGCTATAGAGTTTGAATCATAAGGGTCAAACAATGCCTCTGAAATTCCCAAAACCTCAGGAATACTTGTGCAATTTGATGCAATTACAGGTGCACCACATGCCATAGCTTCCAAAGCAGGCAATCCAAAACCTTCGTGCAATGAAGGAAAAACATATGCAAAACATGAACTATATAGTTGCATTAAAACTTTATCTGACACGTAATCTGTCAACAAAATATCGTTTGAACTCATTCCAACTTTTTTTATTGATTGACTTAATATTTCGCGTTGTCCTGGCTCAAGACTGCTGGCAATAACCAATTGATGCTGCACACGAACCTCAGCATCCAATTTCGCATAAGCTTCAAACAATTTATCTACATTCTTACGATAATCAAAACCACCAGGAGCATATAGATAAAAGCCTTTGCGCACGCCTAATTCTTGCAGACTTTCATTACTTGAAATGCGATCAATGTTGTCGTTAGTAAATAACTTATCTGATGCAGATGAAATATGAATAATATTTTCAGATTTCACCCCCATCCACTCAATTGCTTCTTGTTGTGAATACTTAGAAATAGCAAATAACAAATCTGCACGCTTTACATTCTCTAACTTCTCCATATAATATTCACGAAATTCACTTGAATGCATATAATGATCTGCCATCACCAATGGTATTAAGTCGTGCTGGGTGAGTGATACTGGAATGTGATTACCCAATAACCCCACAGATGCAACTGAGTCATCTCCCCAGCCATCTGCTAGCAATGCTGGGACATGAACGAAATCAGGCTCCAAGCATGCAATCGCATGTTCACGTAAAAAACGAGCAGCCATCTGACGCCAATTGTTATCAATACAAAAGGATGCACAAGGAGTTGGAATATGAAACACTTTAAAATTTGCCGCTGGAAGTTGATCAGCAATATCTACTTTAATAGTATCCAAAGTATCTTGAAAAGATCCATTTAAGAGAAATACGATCTCATGACCACGGCTTATTAATTCTAGCGCCATCGATATCATAAGCGATCTTGATCCACGACCTATACCGCGATAGCGGCTAGCAGACTGACAGGCTTGATAATCTAAAACGACTTTCATTCACTTTCAATTTCTTCAAAATACAAAATTTGCAAATGTCTACCAATAAAAACAGACATTCTAAAAGCATATAATATATAATTTTCGACGTATTTTTATAACGCCTTAAATGGTACACGATGGCATAACTCTGTATCGAAATCACTATGTATGAATATAGCAGTATGAAACACGTATGATTGCATTACATAACCCACATCTCTTAAAAAGTTCACCACAGGATTTTCAGCACTTTTGGATAAACATAACCTATGAATTTCTACTGCGATTACCAATGGTTTTTGCTTATCCCACGGAAAACCAGCTAAAGCGGTCAATTCAACACCTTCAATATCCAAATTTAAGAAATCAATAGAACCATTTTTAACTTCATATTTAGCGATTAGTGAAGCAAGATCAATTGTATTTACAAGCTCACTCTTCAAAAATTCTGTATGTAATTCACCACTACTAGCTATTTTTTGTAAATGTTTATGCTGATCAAAATCAATAGTATTTAAGACTGGATCTTTATACTTATACAAAGTTGCAACACCTTCTCCTTTACCGATTGCAGCGCAGACAGATATTTGACCAGGAATGTCTAATTTTAAACGTTCAACTACTTCTTTATCAATATCAACATTTATTCCCGTCCAACCAAAATTCCTTAATCGAGCAGTCAAACTCATTTTTCTTGCATCGTAGGCCCCACAATCAAGATAAAAGCCATGCTCCTTCCAAAGCATCAGCCTATGTATTAAAATATCTTCACCGTGTTCTGAAAACGTAAAATCACTCATAATGAACTCCAGTATTTTCTATATTGATAATATACCTTAGTTGCATTGTCCTTTGTTAACCCCGGCTCAATTGAATGAATTAAATCATCCACAATGATATTCTCGTTTGGAAACAATGCCTTCGGCTCCCATGAATTTTTACCCTCAAATGATGTTGAATAATTTATAACTTGCTCTATTTTCATAAATGATTTAATATAATGCGTTAGCGCTCTCTCAAACACAAAGACAGCCATTGGCAATGTCGACTCATTTCTGGGGTTCAATGAATATTCAACCTCATTCCATAAAAATTTACCTTCGAATGAATTTAATAAATTGAAGAAACTCTTTACAAAATACGAATAGCCTCCCCAAAAAGTTCTTGACCCTACAAAATAATTACAATGGCAGCAAATATTTTCGTTTTCTAACAGCTGCACATTCGGCAATTTTTCATTGAAAATATATTTCCATACTGATTTAAGGGCTTCAGTTATCCCAGGATGCTCTAACTCAGCCAGACTTAAAAAATGATTCTGAATTTTTATTTCATAGGGGTATGGATGAAATAAATAGATTTCTCGGCCTGGATTTTTGTTTATAAAATCAAAAACCTGGTTTGCATTTAAATTTAATTTTGTCAAAAAGTTGGGGGAAAATAAACCGGAATATTCACTCAATTTCCAAGCCGACAAATCACAAAATTTATTGAATCCAACAATTTCTCTTAGCTTAGGATTCGCAATATCGATGTATTCAAATTCAACAAAATCCGATCCAAGCTTCCTCTTTTGATTTTTTTCATATATAAATTCGTAAAGAATTTTAGTCATTTTTAAAAATAGCTTCGTAAGAAATTTTTAAATAAGCCAAGGTACAGGCCGCAATTTGTAAAAATCTAAACTCTAAAATACCCATGAACGCTTTATATTTCCTTATTTTAATTGCCTGCAAAATGTCTGTAAAAATTTTTGCTGGAATTTCTACAAAGTTCTTTATTAAGAATTTTAAATTCTTTGCGCCAATCTTGTACTCAACATAATTTTCTTTTAAAAGCCTTCTGAATAATACAACATTTTTGTCTTTATGAACATGTGTAACAGTTGCTGAAGGAATATACATAGAATACTCTTTATAACTATTATTTAATTGACGTTCAAAATACACATCCTCTTGAGCGACAAGCGTTTCATCAAAGCGATTAAGACACCATATTGATTTAAGAAAAGCAGAATTTCCATTGTTGAAATGAACAAATGCACTCATCGAATGCGGGAATTTATTTTTAAAGTATTCAATTTCAGATATCCGCGCATCATTAGCGGCAACATGCCTACCGAAAGTGTATTTGCACACTTTTTTTAATATTGGATCGACAAGATTAATTAGCCACCTAGAGTTTTCAGGTATACAATGAGCACTTATAGAAACGATAATGTCACCATTGGCATTTTGGACACCATAATTCAATGCACGTCCGTATGAAAAATTTGATTTTTTAATTTTTAAAACAGTGCATCCATAATCCAAGGCTATTTGTACTGTAGTGTCAACAGATTCAGAATCGATTACAATAATTTCACATTCCAAATCTATATCTTGGCTTTTTATAGCATCCAAGCATCTTGGCAAAAAATACTCTTCGTTAAATGTTCTAATTAAAATTGACAGTTTATGCATACGTTGTTTACGCTAGACTAGCAATGAAATTTCCTATATCAAAATATTTCCGATGTAGACACAGAACCTCATCCTCGTTTGGTGACGCCAAATCACTGTAAAAGATATTTCTGAAATCTTCAAATGAATTAAATTCATAATATCCTTCTATTCCAACCAAATCTTGCCTCGTCAAAACCTCTGAAACAGTTGTTACTCCACACAACAAATTAATAATAGGCCGAGTTTCAAAATTTAAATAATTGTGATTATGTATATTATATGCAACTTTCGATCTGTTTGTAAAAAGACAAGCATGCTCGTCAACCAAGCCGTGAGCCACATGTAAATGATTATGCACAGATTTAGGAAGAACTAGATAACCTTCTCTGTACTCAGTAGATCTACCTAAAAAGATACTATCAAACTCTTTACACTCATTTTTTAATATCGAAAATAATTTTCGCGAAACAGGCAAAGGAATAAAATGTGGTTTGTGAATAATTTCCCGCTGCAAGACAGCTGCTGAAGAAGCATCAAAATGAACATATTCATCCAAAGGAATGTTGTTAATTGCCTTTAAGTTATTTAGTCTAACTTTTTGATCTTCATGTATTTCATTTTCAATTTGAACATCTAACGGTATGGGCTCAGTGCTGTATCCGATAATCTTAACGCCTCGGGATCTTAACTTTTCTACTAAAGATACATATTCAATAAGCCACTCAGGCCGAAAAATAACAATATGAGTGAAACTCCCACTTGCTTCGGCATACATCAATGCTCGCTCTATCGTTTTCAAGTCCCCAGATGTAACCCAAAACGCCTCATGAACATCATTGTAAATTGCATCAAATATAGTTTGCCTAAAGTACTCTTTTTGGCACACAAATAATATTTTCATAGTCAAATTCTCACAGCGGCTTTATCATTTATTACGCAATTTTTAAGCAATTCAATTGCATCAGATTCATATTTACAACCAATTGAATTCAAAATAGCATAATCACCAAGGCTTTCACTTTCGCTTTCATTTACCCATCTTATTGCATCAACAATTAAATGTTCTTTATTTTTCCAATCATGTCGCTTAGCAGTAGCAATTGCTTCATCCTTTAAATCTTTAATTTGCTTAGCACTCATTGAAATCAATTGCTCTAATTTTTCGCATGTGCTATCATAATTATCCATTTGAGCAACCAATGCATTGGATCCATCTAATATATACTCATCATAGCCCGTCACATTACTTGTTATAGCAGTACCTCCACAGCCGAACATTTCAAGAGGAGGACCAAAAAAACCTTCAACAGAAGATAATTTGACGATCACATCAGTTGATGAATAATATTTCGGCATATCTTCATATTTTTGTCGCCCAACAGCTTTGTCAATCATCCAATATGGCCTTATCATATTATCATTAGCAATATGTGTTATATTAAAATATTTCTTATATCTGTTTAGACATGCATATGTAAAATCAATCCTCTTAAAGGAAACCTCCGCCGGCCCTTCAACCAATATACGTAATTGTGAATCGCCAAACGTTTTCTCTCTTTTCTCTGTATTAAATAATCTACCGTCTAGCCCATTAGGAACATAGAATGCATTTCTCGAGAATTCATTCTTAAATAATTCCACCAACCACTTTGAAATGGTAATAATTTGACCAGGGAAATATTTGTATGTATACTCTACAAGTTTTCTGTTTTTTCTCTCCAGCTCAGAAGAATATTCATCTGTAAATCTTCGTTCATCACTCTGCACAAAATACGCATATTTCTTAGAATCCAGATTAAGTACTGTAAATGCAGTCGTCCAAAATGTCGCTATACATAAGTCATATTTCTGCTTTAATGCCTCATCCATATTTTTTATTATTTTCAATCCAGTTGTATTGAAAAAATGTGCATTATCCTCATTGTACTCTTTAAATATCAAACAAACTTCAAATCCAATTTGAGTCGACAAATACAACGCATGCTTATATGCAATAAAATTACCGCCCGCCAATCCATTTGTTGTGAACAAAAAAGCTATCTTCATCTTTTAAACTCCATTAAATTTAACATATCTTTAGCACAATTTTCAACTGTATATTTATTAACCAATTTCTCATCTATTGAAAAATTAATTTCTTTAGCAACGAACTGCTTGCAAAAAACATTCAACTTACTTAGCAAATCTTCTTCATCAATATCAGCCCAATATTGATCTTTTCCATACGGATAATTATTTTCAACAGGGATTAGTGTATATTTACAATTAATAAAATTCGGAGATTTCGAAAATTCAGACACACCAGAATAATCGTTAGAGAAAACATACGTACCTAAGCACAGCGCCTCTAATAATACTCTTCCAAAACCTTCAGATCTCTGAAAACTGAGCAATGCATGTGAACTCTCAATTAATTCGTACACCTCGGCATCGGTCATACTATTTGTAATTATAGATATTCTGCCATCATCTGCCTCTATTTTTAATAATTTTTCATGTTCAGCTTTATTTATATTTGCCACCTTAACTACTAATTCAATCGGATAGTCACTATCTAATGCCTGAAATGCTTTTATCGCCGCATAAGGATTTTTCCGCTCAATGTACGACCAAGAATCGTACATTGTCAAAAATCTAATCTTGGTTTCACTTCTTTTTACACCAGCTGAGACGACATAGCTCGGCATAGTAATTTTTCTAGTTTCTACATATTCAGAGAAAGATTTTTTTGTGAAGTCAGACGAAACAAGAACCAAATCGAAAAGCTTCGGAATCTCCTGTAATTCTGCTGGCCATTTAGCCAACTCCCATTGCATAAATGCATATTTATGCTGATAATATGCCATTAATTTTGGATCTTTAAACAAGAACTTAGCAATCTCCTGAGCTGGCGCTATAAAAAAAGCAACATCCCCAGCCTCATCAACAGCAAAATTGGGATCTGCGATATTTATTAAATTTACATCAAACCGTTTTATAGCCATTAATGCATTGGATATCAAGCGAGCATCTTTACCTATTCCTCCAGCATGAGCTGAAAAGCAATAAATATCTATCCTATCTTTGATTCTATTGTGGATAGGCTTAACTGCCCTCAGCACCCCATTGTAAAATTGACTTTCTTTATTTTCTTTCAACCATGCTTTAAATTGCTGAATATCAGTTTCGCGATTTAAATTAAATGCCTCTTGAACATTAGTAAACATCTGGGCACATAACAAATCGGTAAATTCAATATTACAATACACTGTATCTTTGTATTTTTCTGAAAATTTTTTATTTATTTTATTCAGAAAATCATGCCCTCGCTCATGCGACTCAACCCTAGCATAGCCATTTAATCGTAGATTATAGTGAATAAAATAAAAAAGTTTTTTATTTTCACTTCCAAACTTGCAAATCATAGAATCAAGCCAGCCATTTAGCGCTTGGTATGTATCCAGATTTTCTAGTTCTATATTTTCAAAAAAACTACCAGCTTCGCATTCGCACAAAAAATCGTAAATAAATTTTTCATTCGTTAACTCATCCGAAACCATTTCTCGGTGATTTCTCTCTATTTTATCTAGCCAATAAATATCATTTATATTTACACCATTTGCTTTATTAAACAACCCATAAAGAGCATCACCAAAATATATATCTTCGTATATAGAATTCATTGATTCATCAATCAACTTCAAAATCAATGCCTCATTGTATGTTACGATCTTAGAAGTAATATTTTCACTCACATTTTTATATTTTATATTATTTTGACTCACCAAAAATAAGGTTAGCAATCTTTCATAGACAAACGGCACTGAGCTTTTTACTTTTTTATAATTTGGCCTTAAAATGTTAAACGAATTTTCAAGTTCAATTATTTTTTCAATTATTAAATTGGCTTTCGCTTGGAATAAGCGCAACACCCAACCTCTCATCACCCAATAATTACAATATGACCACGCTTTGGGCGGAACTCTCTTGTCAAGATCAATGCCAACAAAATCTATTTCAATTATTTTCCTTATTTCACTAGATAAATATTTTCCATGTGTTGCTCCAAACTCATCCATGATACTCTTATACAAATAGGATTTGTATTGGAATGGATTTATGATAAACACATCCACATCTTCATTTATGTTTACTAAATCTCTAATACTCTCAACTCTGACTCTTGATTTTTCCTCAAACTTAGGCGACAGAAATGAGTAGTAATCGTTATCTGAGATTTCCGTTTTTTCGACAAAGGCTCTTATCGTTGGGTATTCAAAATACACAGCCCCTAAATCATCTGCCACTAATGCCTCGGCACCTCTTGCGACTTCTTTATCCGAATATTTTATTTCATATATATGGATATTATTTTTCATGTCACTTGTCTTGATACACTGTGTGAAACTTCTTGCTGTCCGCGCGAGTTTCTATTAATTTTTTAATTTCCTCATTATCTTTTTGCTCTTCACGGGGGGCGAATAATGCTCGCTCTCTGGCATCATCGGAACTTTTAGGATCTGTTAAGTAATAAATAGCCAATGATTTTCTATACACACCATCACACTCTGTTAAAGTTCTAGACATCCCGTGCCAACTATTTTGCGTTGTATCAAATGCTACCGCACTATTGAACTTTGGAAATACCTCGGCTATCAAATTATTCGGCTCGCATTTTTCTGGGTTTGAATCCCATAATCCGAGGTGCCCTCCATTCTCTTCCTTTAAACTGCTAGAGAGATACATAATAATGTTAATCTTTCTTAACAGTCTTAATTTAGGATGAATGCTGTAGTCAAGATGGGGATTTAAATTTCCGCCTGGTCCGTGCATGTGCCAGCCACCACCATGTAAGCCAGGATCTATGTATATATTACAACCAACAGTTTCTTGCAGTAGTGTTACAAATTCTGGACTCATCAATTCCTGAAACACCCTAGATGTTAAAGTCGGGAATTTATTCCAATCATTTAGCGCCTTTTTATCTTCAATTTTATTTTTGTACGTATACCAATCCTTTGAATCGAAACTTGGAAATTCTTTTTCCAGATCTTCCGCTACACCTGGCAGAAAAAAATTATCTATTACGCAATGATCAAATGGTATTGCATTTTTAAAATTATTAAGTGCGCTAATTACATTTTTTTTATCAATATATTTCATCTCTATCTTTCATTTTCACTGAAGTGTGATTGTGAATTCTTTACAAGCTTGGCACAAGAACGTCCTAGCAAACTCAAATGGAAATTGATTCTTCATATTTTCGGGCATTCTGCCAGTGTCTTTGAATTCATTTATTTAACCCTTTCATAAAAGTCTTCAATTCTTACAATATCATCCTCACCTAAGTAGCTACCCGATTGCACCTCGATGATTTCCAGCAGAATGCTGCCAGGGTTGGAGAGCCGATGCACCTCGCCCAACGGGATGTATGTGGATTGATTTTCGGTAAGGATGAGCACCTTTTCGCCATTGGTGATTTCGGCTGTGCCTTTGACCACAATCCAATGCTCCGCACGATAGTGATGTTTTTGCAAACTCAGACTTGCGCCAGGCTTGACTTGAATGCGTTTAACTTTGAAGCGCTCGCCTTCGTCAATGCTGTCGTACCAGCCCCAAGGGCGGTGCACTTTGCGGTGCAGGCTTAGTTCTTGACGTTTTTGAGCCTCGAGCTGCTGCACTAGCTTTTTGACATTTTGGCTTTGTGTGCGATCGGCCACCAACACAGCATCGGCGGTTTCCACAATAATGAGGTTGCTCACCCCTACCGCGCCCACCAAGCGACTGGATGCATGCACAAAGGTATTGTGTGTGTCGGCCAACAGCGCGTCGCCTTGCGTAACGTTGCCTTGGGCGTCTTGCTGGCCGTCTTGGTTGACTTGCCACACGGCGTCCCACGCACCTAGGTCGGACCAGCCTGCATTTAACGGCACCATGTGCAAAGGAATGTTGGAGCTGGGGCATTTTTCCATCACAGCATAGTCGATGGACTCTGAGGGCACTTGCGCAAAAGCTTCTTTGCTGGGACGCACGAACGAGGCGTCAACCGTTTTGCCAGCCCATGCGGCTTGCGTGGCAGCCAAGATATCGGGACGGAACTGCCGCAAGGCTTTGAGCCAAGTGCTGGCCTTGAGCACAAACATGCCGCTGTTCCACGTGTGTTCGCCTCCCGCCAAATAGGCCTTGGCAACTTCTAGGCTGGGTTTTTCGGCAAACTGAGCCACGGCGTATTCGCCATGCGCGCCCGCACTGCCAGTCTGCTGAATGTAGCCATAGCCGGTTTCGGGCTTGTCTGGCGTGATGCCCAAAATCACCACACCACCCAACGCAGCAGCGCGAATGCTTTGCTGCAAGGCTGCGGTAAAAGCCGCATCGTTTTGCACTGCTTGGTCGGCCGGCGTCACCACCAAGATGGGATCTTGCCCATTTTCTGCGGCTTGCAGCGCTGCCAATGTGATGGCAGGCGCTGTGTTGCGCCCCATAGGCTCTAGCAGCAATGTGGCTTGTACGCCCTGAATTTCTCGCAGTTGCTCTATAGCTAAAAAGCGATGCTCTTCGTTGGTCACCACCAGAGTTTGGCCAAGCCCAATGTCTTCGGCACCCAACTTGTTGACACGTTCAACAGCTTGCTGAAACAAGCTGGTGGCGCCTGACAAAACCAAAAACTGCTTAGGAAACCCAGCGCGTGACAAAGGCCACAAACGCGTGCCAGAGCCACCACACAAGATCACAGGCAGAACAATGTGTTTATTCATTTCCAAATAGATCTCTGGTAAAAACTTTGCCCGTAACGTCTTCTAGAACATCTGACTGTCTGTTAGCAACAATTACATCGGACAGAGATTTAAATGCCTCTATATCATTCACTACTTTAGAGTTGTAAAACACATTAGATTTAAGCTCAGGCTCATAGACGATAACCTCAATACCCTTGGCCTTGATTCGTTTCATCACACCCTGAATCGAGGATGCCCTAAAGTTGTCCGACCCAGACTTCATGATCAATCGATAAATGCCAACAGTCTTGGGTTGACAACGGATAATTTCATCGGCCACGAAGTCTTTACGCGTAGTATTGGACTCTACTATTGCGCGCATCAAATTTTGTGGTACATCTTGGTAATTGGCTAATAACTGCTTAGTATCTTTAGGCAAGCAATATCCACCATACCCAAAAGATGGGTTGTTGTAGTGGTTCCCAATTCGGGGATCCAAGCAAACACCATCGATGATCTGACGCGCATCCAACCCTCGCGTCATTGCATAAGTGTCTAGTTCGTTGAAGTATGCAACGCGCATAGCCAAAAAGGTATTAGCGAATAGCTTGATAGCTTCAGCCTCTGTGTTGCCTGTCAAAAGTACTGGGACATCAGCCTTCAATGCTCCATTTAGAAGCAATTTAGCAAAGGCCTTTGACTTTTCCGACCGCCCACCGACGACGATGCGGGACGGATACAAGTTGTCGTACAGGGCTTTACCTTCGCGTAAGAACTCAGGGCAAAAGATAATCCTATCTGCACCTAAATTGGCTTTTAGTTTTTCAGTAAAACCAACCGGAACTGTGGACCTAACAACCATCATCGCCTGCGGGTTGATGGTTAGAACATCATTGACGACACCCTCAATCGACTTCGTATTAAAGTAGTTTGTTTCGGGGTCATAGTCGGTTGGAGTCGCAATCACCACAAAGTCAGCATTCGTGTAAGCATCCCGTTTGTCAGTGGTTGCCAGAAGGTTAGCCGACTTACTCCCTAGGTAATGCTCAATTTCAGGATCGACAATCGGACTCTTTTTTGCATTTATCAGCTCAACGCGCTCTTGCAAGATATCTAGAGCGACGACTTCGCTATGCTGGGCAAGTAGCAAGGCATTTGAGAGCCCCACATACCCTGTACCGACTACCGCAATCTTCATTTATTTATCAACTTAACCCGCTAAATCCCAATATCGAGCCAACTGAGCAGACCTCATCAAGCCGCCCGCCCATTCAAAGACTCACCCAAAACCTGCTCACTCGTCTTACCAAAGCGCCTAATCCGTTGAGAGTACCAAACCATCG
>JACCDN010137606.1_pt1 | contig 26818 bp, 24 predicted proteins | sample 7441691 | NCBI WGS metagenome assembly JACCDN01 (sample SAMN15323439, study PRJNA562643) | freshwater metagenome | isolation source: river surface water | place: USA:Blue River Watershed | collected 2017-08-16 | reverse complement strand
TTTGCGGAACTGGCAATGCAGGTTCGATTCCTGCCGAGTGCACAAAAACAAAAAGTCCCTTTTAGGGGCTTTTTGTTTTGTTTGTATTTGAGAAAGGAATCGAACCAGGGAAGGGTGAAACCGTGAGGTTTTACATGCTGAGGATGAGTATTGAGAAACCCGAAGGTTTCTCAAAGAGCCCGTAGGGCGAGTGAGTATTTCTGCCGAGTCTCTCTAGCTAGTGCTGTCCGAGAGAAAAAAATTCCCTATTTGGGGAGTCTTTTTTTATCATCTACTTTACCCTCACTCATTCTGCTCGGCGCAAAAGAAGATTTTTTTGGAATTGATCGTAGGTTGTTGTCTGTATATTTCCTTTGCCAAAATGAATGATTTCAATATTCGTAGTAGAGGTTATGTTGTTCGGAACTCTGTACCAGCCAAACGGACTGAACAAATACAGTTTTGTATCAGGGAGTGGTTGAAGGGGAGGTCTTCCTTGTTCTGAAAGTTCTATTATTTTTGGAGTCGCTCCAGTCACACTAATCATAATATACCCACATGGCATTGAATCCGAGCAGGTCGGAAGAAATAAAAATTGATCAGGGACATCATCACGACTTGCAAATAAGGGTATACCTTCTCCAAGTAGAGGATCTTCTTTGGCCCATTTTTCTTCCCAGCCGTCTGGGGTCCCACGCCGGTCTTTGATGTATTGTACGGCAACTTCTCGTGCCTCATCGACACTGAATCTATCTGTCACATCTTTTGGATTTGCCTCGTGGCTACAACCTCCGAGAAATATAATTGAGCAGAATATAACAATAGAAAGATGAAATCCTCTCATACGAGTATTTGTATTATCAAAATATACTTTACAATATCACAAACGTCTTTTCTTTCAAAGAAAGCAATTTTTATTTCTTTTGAGAATATTTTTCAAACCAGGTATTGGTGAAAATATGCTGTGGATCATATTGTGTTTTCTTCTCAAAAAATTGATCAATTTCAGGATATGCTACTTGAAGTTGATCGCGGGAATAATACAGTTGGTAGGGGAGATAATAGGTTCCACCTTGCAGATTGACCAGATCAATCAGCTCGCGAGTCGTCTGTTGTAATTTTTCACTTTCTTCTCTATTGAAATGCTGGTTAAAATAAAGAACCAGCGCAAACATATCTTTTTTGGCATAGGGGAGGGCTGTCACTTCATCTTTGTGCACATAGCGTAGAGTTACATTGAGGAGATTCACATCGTTTTTTTGTACGATATTTTTGAGTCCATCGACAAAATCAGGAAATTGTTCGGGAGAAACAAAATATTCTTGGAGGATATCAGTATCGCGAAGCTCATTTTTGAGATAGGGCATAGAGTCATACATTGCTTGATTGCGGCCCATGAGACATTCATAGGGATCAGTGAGCGCCTCAGTTCGAGAAACGATACAGGGAGCGAATTTTTTGGCAATATGTTTTTCCAAATTCCAGCGCAGCCATTTGCCTGCCTCTCCTGTTTTGGAAAGATTAAAAATAAGTCGCTGAACCCAGGCTGGTTCAATCGGTTTTATTGCTGGGATCTCTTGCTGCAGATTGACATTGCTAAAAGTATGAACCGATGTCTCTGTGAGATAAGAAGTCGGACTCATTGAAAGGCGGGCAAAAAAGAGTTCTATATCAGAATTGTTCGCGATATTTTTTTCAAAATACGTAGGAAAATCTGTATAGGGGATAAACGTAGTATTCCAATCATAGAGTTTGTTTTCTACCAGCTCAATCTCTGCCTCGAGAATAACTCCAAATAATCCATATCCACCTAAAACATGTTGAAACAAGTCTGTGTTTTCTGTTGGTGAAGCTTTTTTGATCGAACCATCTGGAGTCATGACCCGCAGTGAACGGACCGTGGATGCGACAGGCCCAGGATTATGAGCAATACCATGAGCATTGACACTGAGTGTTCCGCCGATAGTAAAAATATTAATAGATTGCATGGCTTTGATCGAAAGACCGAGTGGGTCAATTATTTTTTGGAGTTCTTCCCAGGTCGCACCACTTTGTACATGAGCAATTTTATTTTCTTGGTCAACCTTTATGTGTTTGAAGTGGCGCATATCCAGAACCAGACCATTACGCTGGAATGCTTGTCCTCCCATACTATGTTTTTGTCCTGCGGCAGTAATTTTTAGATTATTTTGCTTGGCGTATTCGAGTGCTTGCCCTACATCATTTTCATTTTTTACTTCGACTACTCCATAAATTGGTGTTCGATTCAAACAACTCGCATCATTTATAAATCCTGCTTTTTGGGTAAGCCATGAGGGAGGAGCGATCATGAGTGTTGTGGTAGTATTTTCGAATGTTGGAAAAGTGAATAAACATGGCTTTGGCGCGAGTGGACTTCGTGCCAAATCATATAAACGTTTTATTCCAAAAGTAAGGAAGATAACAATCAGTGCAAAGGTTGCTAGCTTGAATTTTGGGGATAATGGTTTCATAAAAAGTAATGTAGATTTTTTCACACGCTCTTACAAATAGTAACAGAATACGATAAAAAAACACAGCCCCATAAAAGGCTGTATTTTTTCAGTAAAATAATCGGCGGACCGGACGGGACTCGAACCCGCAACTTCTGCCGTGACAGGGCAGTGCTCTAACCAATTGAACTACCGATCCGCTCATTATTCTACAGTTTTTCCATTTGTTGTTATATACCAATGAACGTATTTTGAATTTTTTGCATTTTTTAATTTTTTTTCCAAATGACAGGCTATTAATGATGTCTCACATTCTATATACCCAATAAGTTGCCACGGTGCTCCTTTTTTTGTATATATTTCTTCTTCGTTATTATGTTCTTTGAGTCGTCTTTGAATATTGTCGGTTTTACCGATATAATGTTTTTTTAAAGATTGACTATAGAGATAATATACGAAAAAATTCATATATTTTTGAGCTAAATTGCGCAACTTTCCCGACTCAGTCGGGATGCTCTAACCAATTGAACTACCGATCCAGATGTGAGTAAGGGATTCTTACATCACTTTAGTTGCTGCGGCTTTACGAATTCTTTTCAGTTTTTTCTTATCACGGGTTATTTTATCCAGTTTCCATTGTGCCTTTTCTTTGTTTCGGCCTTTTTTTCTCATTCCCATAGAACGAATATTAAAAGATGTGAATATGATACAAGATTGGTATTTGTTTGTCAATAGAGATAAGGTCAAAAAAAGACCCTTAAAGTGTTCGGCGCAGGCAAAGAGGGACAAAGGAGGGGGTGTCCCCGCCACAATCACCAAACACTCTAAAGATCTTTATTCTCTTTATGAAGATACTTCAAACTATCATTTTTTATATTTTTTGTCAAGAGATTTGGGGATAAAAAAATTCCCCTTCGACTACGCTCAGGGGAATTTGGAAAGCTATTTTACAGCTTCAAAGATTTTTTTGAACACATCACTTTTGTGAGCTGCAATTTCAGAGAGGACTTTTCGGTTCAAGGTAATACCTTTTACTTTGAGTGCATTCATGAATTTGCTATAACTCATTCCGAGTGGGCGAACCGCTGCATTGATACGAACTTGGAACAATGCTCGCATATCGCGCTTTTTGACACGACGGTCACGGTAAGCGTGAACTCCAGCTTTGGTAGCAGCAACTTTGGCTTGCTTGATAAGATTTTTGCGACCAGCTTCAAAACCTTTTACTCGTTTCATCAGGTTTTTGCGGTGTTTGACGTGGCCCATTCCGCGTTTTACTCTTGGCATATAAAGTGAAATTTAGAGAAAGTTTAAGCGTAAGGAAGTGAACGAAGAATTGTTTTTCTCATGGTGTTTGATTGAGTGTTGTCACTTCGTTTGTTTCTTTTTGTTTTACCAGATTCGCGAGCATTAAAATGGTCTTGACCTTCAGCGCGTTTGGTAATTTTGGTAATTTTTTTCCCACCTTTTTTCTTTACTACCATTTTAAAACGTTTGGCAACAGCCTTGTGTGTTTTCATTTTTGGCATATTTTGAAGATTTTAGTTTGGTATAGATAGATTCAATGTATCAAAAGGGTAGCGCTAGTATAGATGAAATTATTCTCTTTGTCAAGGCTAAATCCTCACAGATTAGGTCTTGCGGATAATAATCGCTGTTACCTTGTTGCCCTGTCGAGTCGCGGTCTGCTCATAGCGAATAGGGATCTGTGCTTCGAGTTTGGTATAAAATGCTGTAATAACTTCAAAAGCCAGGCCAATTTTTCCATTTTCACGGTCACGCAGGATCATTTCTACTTTGACTTTATCCCCACGTTCGAGAAATTTTTTTGCTTGCATTTGTCGAATATCCAGGTCATGGTCACTAATACGGATAGAAAGGCGAATACCTTTGAGATCACTCACATGAGAGTTGATCTTTTGTTTGCGCATTTCTTTTTCTTTTTGGTATTTGAAATGTCCGTATTCGAGGATTTGGGCGACTGGTGGATCAATTTTTGGATTGATTTCGACCAGGTCCATTTCTTTTGCGCGTGCCATTTCAACAGCTTCAGCCGTACGAAAGATGCCGATATTTTTTCCTTCAGCATCAATAACACGCACCTCTGGGGCTGTAATTTTTTCGTTGAGCTTGTATTGTGGTATGAGTGGCTTATCTGGCCGTTTTTTGCGTGAGATGCGCATAATGTAATAAAATTTATAGAATTTTTTGGCCGAGGAATTGAACTCGGTCGCCTAAGGCGACCTCTTGGGACAACCTTCGGGTTTTTCCAACCTTTCCTCCGCAAGTGAAACCTCACGGTTTCACCCTTCCCTGAGTTCAATTCTCTCAGGAGTATACAACATAATTTTAACACCAATATATTGGTGTTAAAATTATGTGGAGATGCCGAGAATTGAACTCGGGTCTAGAGCGGGTTAACTATATAATCTCCATGTGCAGGTGCTTTATGTCGTCATACAAAAAGTAAGAAGGCACCAAAAACTTTTTGTACCAAGACTCTTAGTTTCGGACCAAAATCGAGACATCTTCTGGTCCTACGCTCAATAAGTTGACACCGCGGATCTGCTATTGAGTATCACAGGCGCGATGGCTAAAGCACTTAAGCGATAGCGGCAGCGAATGAAGGCATAGAGAATGCAGAAGCAATTCTAGTCTTCATGGCTGTAAATACGTTTGCACGTAGGATTGCCCCAGTTTAATCAGTTAGGGCAGCTGAACATGCATACATAGCCAACTGGATCCGTCTATCGAATCCTGTCATCCCCATAAATTTGAATGATCCTGAGAAAGCGCTTATTCTTTGAGCTTGCGAGCGATTTCTCTTTTGACGTCTCTTTCTTTGAGAGAATGGCGTTTGTCAAAGGTCTTTTTTCCCTGAGCTAGGCCAATTTCTAACTTTATCAGACGACCACTAGTATACAGGGATAAGGGCACGATTGTCAAGCCTTTTTGCTCTAATTTTCCACGTAAATGATTGATTTCTCTTTTTTTGAGTAAAAGTTTTCGACTCGAATCCGGAATATAGTCTTTTGAAATAGCCGCATGTTTGTAGAGTGGGATCAAAGCATTGGTCAAAAGGGGAGTATTGCCATGAAATGTTACAAAGCTTCCCGTCAGGCGAGCGCCACCACTGCGAACTGATTTGACTTCTTGGCCAGTCAAAACAATACCAGCTTCAAAAGTTTCAAGAATTTGGTAGTCAAAACGCGCTTTTTTGTTGATGGTCAGAGCAGGCATAGAGCCACATTTACAGAAAATCTCCTCTACTGTATACTAGTTTTAAGCATTTTTCAAGATGGATTGAAGAGATTTTAGTGTATTTTGTATGGAAGAACGGGTTATTACTATCAAAGCCACCACAATACTCAAGGTTATTGGGCTTTTTGTTGCTCTGTATATTTTGTTTTTGGTCAGAGAGATCATCTTTGCCTTGTTTGTATCGGTTCTTTTGGCATCAGTGATTGAGCCTCTGGCAGCACAATTTGAAAAAAAACGCATTCCTCGACTCTGGGCAGCACTTTTGGTTTATCTTGGATTTTTTGGAGCACTTGGGATTTCTTTTGCTGTTCTTGTCCCTGTGATTATTCGTGATGTGCCACAGGTGTCTCTCCAGATTCAAGAATACCTCCAAAATCTTTCTTTTCATAGCAATTTACCTTTTTTGCAAAACCTATCTTCAACTGACCTTTTCACAGAGACGAGCCTTCGGAGTTTATTTGATCAAGTCGGTCATATCTTTGGTGGCATTTTTTCTTTTCTTCTTGTGCTTATTTTTACTTTTTATTTGGTTATCCAAAAAGATCCAATTGGACATATTGTTCATTCAATTGTACCAGATATTCATCTCACTCGTGTCCTTTCAACGATTCAAAAAGTTCGCGATACACTCGGTGCTTGGTTTCGCGGACAGCTCATCCTTGGAATTATTTCTGGTACAGTGGTATTTATCGGACTGTCCCTTTTTGGGATAAAATATGCTGCGGTCAGCGGGCTTCTCGCTGGTATTTTGGAATTTATTCCCTATCTTGGGCCTGCGAGCGCTGCGCTTCCTGCACTCCTGTTTGCTTTTATTGGCGGGGGGCCTGGGCTTTTTTTCTTGGTTTTGATTTTTTATATTGTGATCCAACAAATACAAAATAATTTTATCGCGCCAAAAGTCATGCAAAAGGCGATTGGCCTCAATCCAATTTTGTCTATTATTGCGGTGCTCGTTGGTGCACAGTTTGGTGGAATTTTGGGTGCGCTTATTGCACTTCCCGTAGCCACTGCACTCAAAACCATCCTCGAAGATATTTTCAAAAACAAAACACTTGAACCAAAATAACTATGAAATTTTCTTTTCAATTTGTTATCGCATTTTTAACGGCTTGTATCACGGGTGCTATTTTTTATCTCGTTTTTCGGTTTTCCTCTTTGCCCGTATTTGTGATTGTTTCGCTTTTGTGGTTTGCTGTGCTTACTTTTTTTTATTTGGCGTTTCAAGAAAAAAGAAAAGATCATACCCTTTTGCTCACACTTTCGACCGCACTTTCTTCGCTTTTGTTATTTTCTATTATTGATCATTCTGGGCTTCGTATTTTTTTTGCAGTGTTTGTGTCACTCCTCCTCGGAATACTGTTTGGTTTTCGTGAAAATGATACACTTCCACTCGGGTATGCGAGGCGGCCATTTCGTCGTTTTGCTATGATGGTTTGGGTGTTCAATGCCTATGCATTTTTTTCTTGTCTGTTTGCTATTGGTGTGCTCTTCCAATCTGAGTGGCCACGTGGACTTGAGTTTGTACTGGTTCCGAGTGCTGGTATCATTGGTGCTCTTATTGCCGGTGAAATTTGGAAGATGTATGTCAAAGGGGAAGAAAAAATTTTTCTCTTTTGGCGAGCGATCACTGGACTTTTTATTGCACAAATTTTTTGGAGTATCCGGCTTCTCCCATTTGGATATATGGTGTCTGGAGTGCTTCTGACCTGGTTGTGGTATATGCTTCAGATGCTCATTCGTTTTCATTTGCGTGAACCTGGGATTGTTTGGAAAAAACAATTACCATTTTTGATCGGCAGTGGTCTGGTCTTTTTGTTCCTGTTCATATTTTATATTCGGTGGATATAAAATAAAAAGAACTAAAAAAACCCTTCCTGGTGGAAGAGCTTTCTAGTGACACGGAGCGATGGCTGGTAGTTAACGAGCCACTCCAATAAATATATTTTACACTTTTTTTAGATTATGTCAAGTATAAACTTTCAAAAAACAATTTAAAATAAAAATCCCGAGATGCTCAGGATTTTTAGTGGTGGACCTGACGGGATTCGAACCCGCGACTTTATCTTCGCAGGATAACATTTTACCATTAAACTACAGGCCCATTGGTCCACCGTTATAAGTATATAAAAAGAGAGATGAAGTTTTTCTAAAGTCCGTATAATAAAGATATGTTGTATACTACAAGATGACAAAAAAATAATACCTCGGAATTCCGAGGTACTACTTTGCGAAGATAAAGTCTAACCTATAGATACAGGTTATGTTATCCTATAACCTAATCATAATAAAAATATTCTATTTTGTCAATACTATTAAAAAGGAGTATAATACACAAAATCTATGTCAGCACTTCCTCCACATTTACCAAAAAAAGAAAAAATTAGAGCAACAGATCAGACCAAGCGATCTTTGTTTTATTTTGTTTCCTGCATGCTCATTGCTATTTTTGCGAGTCTTGCTACTGTATTTATAACATTTTCTGTTGTACTGCCTCGCGCTGTACCCGACGTGCAGTTTTATTCTTTTGAACACAAGACCACTCCGACTGAACCACAGCTCGGCAATGAGCTTCTTGAATTTATTGATGAGCGTGAAGCACGCCTCTTTGACAAAAGACAACCGCTTGGGACACGTTGGTATCCGGCTGGTAGTAGCCTTTCTTCTGGTGTGTTTTTGACTTCAGATGGGTGGACCGTATTTCCACTGAGTCTCACAGAACCAATTGACAAAAAAAATCTTGAAGTCGTGGATAGTCGTGGCGGAGTGTATGCACTCGAAAATATTTTTGTAGATAAAAATCTTGGACTTGTCTATGCCAAAATAAAAGGCGAAGGGTTTCGTTTTGTGTCATTTCCAAATTGGAATGTTCTCCAAAAAAATACTCGCGTTGTTGGACAGCAGGGGACACAATATATATTGACGAGTATTACTGATATACAAAAAAATGCAGAGCTCACCTCAACCGCTGAAATTTGGAAACAGCCATATCTCTATGCGCTCAAAGAAAATCTTTCTGGAATGGTATTTACTGACCAAGGAGAGCTCATCGGATTATCTCGTGAGAGCGGACTTTTTCCTGGTTGGTATATTGAATACGGTTTTCGATCACTTTTGTCACAGCAAAAACTCAGCTATCAAGCCTTTCCTTGGAAGGGACAGTTCGTAGAGAGTGAATTTCAAAATGGTTTTGTCAAAGAAACACTTGGATTTTTTGTTACTGAAGGTGATACGATCAAAGACGGGATAAGATCCGGGGATGTGATTGTCAAAATTCAAGATCAGGCATTTTCTCTTACCACTCTGAGTCAGGTGCTCCTCCAAGCTCCACAAACTGTTTCGATTGAACTCATCCGCAATGGCGAGACTCTCGTGAAGACGCTGCCCAAACAAATTATAAATTTTTGACACATTAAATTTTTTTATGTATCACTCTTCTTTCATGTCAGTTTTCATTCGCAAGTGGAAAACATTTTTGGTTTGGGGAATACTTTCGGCCATGCTGTTTGCACTCTTGAGTTTACTTTTTCCACTCCAGTACCGAGCTGATGCCGGAGTCTACATTATTAGTAAATCTCGCTATGGAGTAGATCCCTACACCGTTGTAAAATCTGCAGAACAAGTCGGACAAAACATTGTGCAGGTCATCAAAACACAAGATTTTTTTGATAAAGTCATGGCTCGATCTGGAGCCACCCTCGACAAAAGTCAGTTTGAAAATGTTTCTGATCGCGTGCGCATGAAACGGTGGGAAAAAACAGTCGATGGATCTGTCGTCTTTGGTACCGGTGTGCTCAATCTCAGTAGCTATAGCACTGATCCTGGACAGGCAAAACTTCTTGCCTCATTAATTGTGGATACTTTGGTTGATCAGGGCTATGAATATGTTGGTGGAGATGTTACAATAAAGGTGGTGAATAAGCCAATTGTTACTCGTTTTCCTGCTCGTCCAAATGTTCCTCTCAATGCTGCACTCGGATTTGTATTCGGCATTATTCTTTCTTCAATATTTATTGTTAACAAAACCCGCAAAACTTTTTAAAAGATTTTTAATCTCTTCGTTATGCCTGTCGTCACTAACAATTTTCTTGAAGAATGTATTGACGCTCTCTTTGAACAAACTGAGCTCTCTATTTTGACACCAGAAGAAAAATCTGGATATAAACCACAATTTTTATCTGCACTTGAAACGCGGATCGGCAATGCTTTTATGACTCGCCTGGATAAACCTCAGATCGATGAGTTTGTTATACTGATCGATAATCCCAACACAACCTCTGATGAATGGAATGGGTTTTGGAATCGCGCTATACCAAACTTTGAACAAGAAGTAAAAAAAGTCGTCCATGATTTTAGTCAAGAGATGGTAGCCTCCCTTACCTAATCTATGAATACCACGCCTGTTTCACAAGTTCAAGAACTAGAAAAAAAATATCAAGAGATTCATCAACGTCGCCTCGAACTGGAAGCGGAATTTTTGCGTATTGAAAAGCAGTACAAACAGATTGTGGCAGAGATTGCAGACCTCAAAGACAAAACTCATATCCAAAATTTACATCATACCATTGATACTCTAAACTAAAATATTGTATGTCAGACGCAAAAAAACTTGAAACTTCTTCCTTAAGGCCTGTGGAACTAACAAGTGTTGAATCATCCTATAGAGAAATACAGGCGCTTTTTGACAAATTAGAAGCAGAAGGTAAGGCTGTAGATGGTATGCGAGCTGCTGTGACTGGGCTTGCTCAAAGAATAGATACTTTAGGCAAAGAAGCTGAAGGAGTAGAAATTTCCGATCAATTGAGAGAAAAAATAGATGGTATCAGGAGTGAAATGGGGGTGCTTTCACGAGCTTTAAAATTTTTGGAGACTGTTGCTAAAGAGAAGAAAACAAGATCAAAAAAAGGGGGAGAAAAAAAGCGTAAAGCAAAAGATACTTTAGGTAAACTTGAACCAGAAGTAGAAGATGATAGTGGGGATCGAACCTTCGACGAAGAGAGAAGAGCTGCGAGAGCTGTTAAAGATGCCGGTCAAGAGCCAAAGGCTGATGTTATTGCTCCCGCTCCTAAAAAAGCCGCTGCTCCTGAAAGACGTGAAAGACCTTGGTTTGCAAATTTAAATCGGGGGGACATACTCTACCGTCGACCCCAATCTGATGGAGAAAAATTTCAAGAGTTGATCTTTGTTGGATTTGAGCCAGTACATCATGATCCGAGGCTTATCTGTATCTATCCTGATGGAAACAAAATGTCTCTATCTCCTGATCAAGCTCAAAAAGATAAACCAACTGGAGCAGGAGTAGAAATCGTGCCTGCCTTTGCAGGACAACACGAAGCCAAAGATAGTGCGTGGGTAAATGCGTTGAGTCTTGGTGATATTATTTATATCAAGCCAAATAGTACCTCACGGAAAAAATTTGTGCCTGTAAAATTTGAAGGGCGTGATATGCGCCGTTTTGATGAACAGATTCTTGTTACTTTTGCAAATGACACTTCAAGAAATTTTCGTATTTCAGTGCATGAGGTTCAACCAGAAAAGCCAGACGATAGCGATATCGAACAGGGGCAGTCTTTTGAAGATCAGCAGACTCCTCTTGAGCGGCTTGGTTTTCGTGAAGGGCAAAGGGTGTATGTACCTATTTCAAACAGAACAGATTTACTTCGTGCTGTAGATCTTCACCATGCTGATGATAAAGGTGTAAAAGTATTTTATTGGGATGGGAGGAAGAAAAAAGGAGTGCCAGAAACAGACAAATGGGTATATAAAGATAGAATTCATACCGTACGACCTGAGGGGAGAGAAATTCAAGAATTTGAAGAAGTTGAACTTCCTCCATTTGAACCGAATCAAATCGTCTACAGACCATATAGTATAGACGGTGAAAGAGTATATGAAGAAGTGAGATTTGGACCTCCAGTTCCCGGAAGAAAAGAAAAAACGTACGTTTTTTATGGTTCTGATTGGCAAAATGCCACGAAGAAGATGACGGTTGATTGGAAGTCGCTGCTTGAAGCAGTTCCTGCTGGTGGTCATCAGATTTCTTATAATCTAGATTCTCACTTACATATTGATAATATTGCAAAAGAAAAGGGGTTTGTCCGCGGTGGTACTGTGTTTATTGTTCCACAAGAGAGAGCCGGTATTAAACCAAAGAAATGTGAATTTGTTAAACTCGATATTCTGAGACCTCAGGAAGATGCGTGGGTTAAAATTCCTGGGAAAGATAAACTCGAAAGAGTCCGTGTTGCCGATCTCACTTCTACTGAGCCTGTGGGATATGAAGACGAAAAACCGCGAGAAGCACTCGATCTACGACTTTTAGAAAAAGGAGATAAAATCATGTATACCCCTCAAAGAGGTGAAAAGAAAGAATATACTGTTGACACTATCACAACGGGTCAAGGTGGTGAGGTTACTGGTCTGGTGCTAACGAGAAATCGTAGATCTTTTAGGGTTAATACCCCTGAGGCTCTGGCACGGGTTGAATTTGATATTGAACAAGTAAGACAGGCTCGTGCGAGGAGGACTTCCAAAGGACCAAAATCTGTTGAACCACCACCTGATGATAAAGGAACTCCAGAAGAGGAAAAAGAATATAGAGGGTTTCGAGAAAATCCAAAGCCTGGAGATAAATTTTTAATGCAAAGATTTGCTGAGGTTCCTCCGAAGGAGAAAGGCGGCAAACCATCACGTGGATCTGCTATATTGTTTTCAAATTTGATAGAAATTCTTCCTCCTGGTCTAGGAGTAGATATTATTAATTTCAGATATTTGACTGGTGCCGATGCTGGTAGAAAAATAGTAATGTCCTTGACCACATGGAACAATGAGCAAGAACTTAATTTTGCTCGTCGTGCTAAAGAAGAAGAAATTACTCGTCTGGAGGCACAAGAAGTTGAACGCCGATCTAAAAAAGGTAGGGGCCTTCTTGGTGCTCTCAAAAGAGAACCTCATGGTAATACAAACACCGAAGATGATGAGGATACAGGAGGAAATCAAAGTGCAGAACCAGGGGAATACCATGGTTTCAATGGGAAACCTGAAACCGATAAAGTATTTCTTTTACGAAATGAAGAAATTACTATTATTGATCCAAATACTATTCCAGAAGATGAATATTCTCCAGATAATGTATATTTTTTACAGGCTGGGGGGGTGATCAATTCTTTCCCACGGTCCAATTGGAACGATAATTTTAATCGTGGAAACATAAGATTGCCAGAAAATCGACGAGAACCTCGAAACTACGATGGATTTACCGGGGCACAAGTTGGCAAAACTTTTGTCGACAAGGATACTGGATTTGAGTTTTTCATTTTGAATCCAAATCTGGTTCCTGATGATGAATATGACCCAGATTATATTTATGGTCGTCAAAATGCACCAGGCGAACGTTCGATTACGTTTTTTTCTCAAGATTTTTGGAACACACATGTCGCGGGCGGAAGATTCATAGAAAAATCTCCAACCCGTCAACCTGTTCAAGATACCCGACCAGAACCAGAAAAATTTGAAGGCAACCCTCAGGTTGGAAAAACCTATGTTTTTGATCGTCGGCCAATTTTTATCGAAGATGTGGGCCGTGTCCATCCAAACGTGATTCGATTTTTTGACTTACGTTTTTCTGATGAGTTGGAATGTTCACGAGAAGAGTGGGCGCAGGAGTATACAGCGGCCAATCCACTTCGAGAAGCAAGCAATTTTCTTTTGAATGAAATTGGTGCATTATTTCGATATCCGGATGAAGCTTCAACCCCGCACCAGATTGGTGACAAATTTATTGATCCGAGTGAATCCAATGCAGCCGTAGAGGTTATTGGCTATATTATGGGACCAAAAAAAGAAGATCGGAAAATAAAATTACGCAAAATTGCGGATAATACCGAATATATGAGTACAAGAATAAATCAATTGGTTCAAGGAAGAGAGGAAATTATACCGCCTCGATTGTCAAGCAGAGAAAGAGGTCCTGTGCGAGAACAAAGCCTAAACGAAGTTTTGGCAGAAGTTTTTGAAAAAGAACGGCTTGCCAAAATTGTCAAAGATTTTACAGTTGCGTGTCTTGAAGATAATACTGATGGTATACAGGCAGTACAAAAAAATATTCAAAATATTTTTGATTCTTTGGATGAAGAAAAACGAGCAAGAATGGATGCAATCATTGCCACAGTTGATCCAGAGGTTGGCACCTTTTCAGGTGCAGCCTCGAGTACTTATGTGGCAAGATGGAAAGAACATGGTTGGAGAGCCTTTTATAATGTGCTCGATAACATGGTAGGACACGATCTGGTGGCATATATCAATGGCAGCAAACACCTGCGGGATGAATCAGATGATGACGCTGCCCATGGCGGGCATGATGGCCACGGCGATCATCACGCAAAACCAAAACCCCAAAAGAAAGGACTTTTTGGTTCAGCTATAGGCTGGGCCAGTCGTGCGGTGCGAAATGCTGCTCTGCCAGTAACTGTTGGTGGTGCCACAGTCATTGGGCTTGGACTTTTGTTTGGAGGCGCCCTGCCACTTTTGGCTGCTGCTGGTGCGACCACTGGTACTCTGGCACAGCGTTGGTACGAACGTTTTAATTTTGGTAAGAAACATAAAGAAAAAGAAGAACTCAAAGGCAAAGTCTATAGTGAAATCGCAGATGTATTTTTAAAAAAACAAGATAAAGAAGGTGCTGATAGGTGTTTGGCTTTGATCGCCAGCTCTTTGAAAACCGGATTCAAAGGAGGGACTGAAGCCGCTATTCACGAACAAACACTCACTACTCGTATTAATGATCTTCAGGGTCAAATTCAACATTCCTCTGAGGGTGAAGATGTCACAGAGTTGAGGAGGCGTCGAGTCCTGTACATGGCAGACAGAGCCTTGTTTATCCACGATCAAAATAATCCTGTGAGATCATACACAGCCACTGCTCGCAAAGGTACCAATCACAGTACTACTTTTACAAGAGCTTGGGGTGAAGCTGTCCACGGAGTAGAAGATGGAATCCTCCGAGCGGAAAAATTTGGTCTTCATAGTCAAGAATTGCATAAACAAATATTAGGAGATATGGCTGCCTCCATTTTGAACGCAGCTTCTGCTGGTGCAATCGCTTATGCCTTGCCTGGTATGGGAGCTTGGGCACGAGCAGGTGTGCGTGCACTGGCCGTTGGAGGTATCAAAGGCACCGAAGCCATGCTTCATGAGCGCTCACGAAGAGAACGATTGCAAAGAGAACAAATTGCCAAGCAGCATCATAATCTGCTTCATGGAGATATTGCTGTCGCTGAAAGAGGATTTATTGACGCTAAAAAAGTTGCAACTGGTAAAGATATTGCCCTTGCTGGTGTCAAACGTGCATTATTTGCTGGTGGTATGGCCGCTGGACTTGGTGCTGGTGTAGATCCACTGCGTGGATATATTGTTGATGCTCTCGATGGTAAAGCCTCTACAAATAAAGTTGAAACCATAGGTACAGAAGATGAAATATTTTATAGACCAGATGGCACGGCAATAGAGAGGGTAAGCGAAAAAGCCATAGCATATGGTGTAACAACAGACCTGAAAGCACCTGTAGTCTTAGAGGAAGTGAGAGTGATAGGAGATACTGGCACACCAGTTGCTCCTCCAGAATATACAGTCCAAAAAGGGGATGGTATCAATAGTATATTGAATCATTGGCAACAGGATACTGCAACCAAAGCAACTCTCGTCGAATCACTCAAACAAACACATAAAGATTGGGTACGTTCGGCAGATCTTCGTGGACGAGCTCTCGGTTTTTCTGGTCCAAAGCTTGAAAATTACATCAATGACCGACTCATTCACTCCTGGCGAGTGGAAGTGGATCAAAAATTTGGTGTGATGGTCAATAAAGATGGACAATGGCAATATACCAAAACACTTCATCCAGGTGACAAGGCTGAGCTAAGCTTTGACCCAGCCAAAGGACCAGTAGTAGAAATCACCAGAGGCAATGGAAGTGAACTCAAGTCTCACGCCCCTTATACTCTCGACCAGCAACCTCAAAAGGAACCAACCTATACCCTCGAACCTGCTCGTAAGGTTCAGATCCCAGGAGATGTTGTTCCAAATAATTTACAAGAGGTCAATCAATATATACTCCACCGTGCTACAGATGAGGCAGATCAGGTAGCCATTGCAGACAATGTACAGATTGGTAAAGATGGTATGGCCAGAGTTACCCAGCTCAATGGTAAGGTAGACACGGTTGATCTGGGCAATGCTCCTTTCAATAGTGTGGTTCAACCAGTCGGAAGAACAACCTACCCACCAGTGGCAGCAGAGGGGCGAGCGGTTGGTGAGGCCAAGGGGGCTGCTGTGGGCGATAAAATTATCAATGCACTCAAAAGCTCCGAGAAATTGTTTGATGAGGTTGCCCAGGTAGAAAAAACCTTCCAAGGTATTTCAGATACTGCCCGTTCACCAGGACAGCGAGTCGGTTTGCTCCGGGACTTGGTAACAGACGAACCACTGCGGTATGGATCACTTGATTTCAAAAGAGGTATAGGAAATAATATCTCTGTTGATGTCGGTGGCAAGAGCGTGCTCGTCACTTCAGACAATATTGATCAGGTAGGTGAATTGGCAGAGCTCGGCAAAGATCCAGATCTCGCTGCTAGAAATGCTACCGAGATTAAGCTTCTCAGAGATGAACTCACTGGCAAAGGAAAGGTAGAGGTACCTCCAACCCCAACTCCAGTAGAAACTCCTACTCTGACTACGACGGAAGATCAACGCCTCAAGTGGCTCTCTGAAGTAGTAGACCAACCTCGAACCCCCATCCTGAGCAGTTATAACAATAATACGGCTGTGTCTATCCGTGAGCAGGCAGCCGAGCTCGATGCTGCCCAGGCTGATGCCGAAACGCCTGAAGATCAGGCCCATGTTGCCCAGATCATTGAGGATTTTATGGAAGCAGTAAACTCTGGTTCTTACCGAGAACCTCGAGTCAACTAAGGAGTTTCTCTCCTATTCCAAAACACCGGTTTCATGCCGGTGTTTTTGTATCCAAAACATTTATCTCTATATTTATCTAAATAAAAGCAAATAGTGCCTTTACCCCTGTCGTCTGCATGTCAAAATGTCAGGGGGTAGAACAAATAGAAATGTCAGGGGTGTGGTGAGAAGGGAGTAAAATGGTGCGGTTAAATATAACCGCACCATTTATGGAAAAGTTCGTTTTTACAGCGAAGGATTTAGCGAGGCAAGATATATTACAGCGTTTAAGTGAGAACAAGATAAATACCCGTGAAGCATCTGTGATGCTTCACCTGTCAATGCGTCAAACCATTCGTTTGAAACGAAAGATGGAGAAGAAAGATCCATCATTGCTCCTACACAAAGGTCGAGGCAAACCCAGCAACAGAAGAGTAAATGCAGATGAAGAAGAACTCATCACGTCTCTGGTAAAAGAGAAGTATTTGGACTTTAGTCCAACGTTTACAGCAGAGAAGTTACGAGAACAGCATAATATTACAAGAGATCCTCGCACCATTCACCGTATTCTCGTTGAAGCAAATTTGTGGAAAAAGAAAAAAGCATACAATGCCCAAAAACAAGTTCACCGAACATGGCGTCAAAGACGCCATCATTTCGGAGAAATGATTCAATTTGACGGCTCCTACGAGCATTGGCTCGAAGACAGAAACCATACGGGAAGGATGTGTCTACTCGCAGCCATTGACGATTCTACCAGTAATATTACCTATGCTCAGTTTGCTTCTCACGAAGGAGTATTTCCTGTCTTTGGATTTTGGAAAGAATATCTTCTGAAATATGGCAAACCACAGACCATATACCTAGACAAATTCAGTACCTACAACCAAAACCAACCAGTAAAGAACGAGATCAATGACACACTCACACAATTTGAAAGAGCTTGCTCAGAACTTCAGATCGAACTGATCAAAGCAAACTCACCACAAGCAAAGGGAAGAGTCGAAAGACTCTTCCGTACACTCCAAGACCGACTCATTAAAGAGCTCCGTCTAGCGAACATTGAAACCCTTGAGGATGCGAATATATTTTTACAAAATATATTCGTTCCACAGTTCAATACAAAGTTTTCAGTAGTTTCTACAAAAGAAGGAGACTTTCATCGTCCACTGTCAGATCATGAAAAGAAAAACATCTCTTCCATTTTTTCAAGACAAGAAAAACGAGTACTCCAAAATGACTTTACCATATCCTTTCAAAAAACATATTACCAATTGACCAAAGAGCAACCACAGGTTGCTCTTTGTAAAAAAGAAACCATCCTGGTCGAAGAATGGACTGATCATACCATCCACCTAAAACTTCGTGGCAAAGAACTCAATTTTACTGTTTTACCAACCCGTCCAATGAAACAAAGCCACATAACACCCTCTAAACCAAACACAAACCCTTATGCCCACCCAAAGGCTCACAAACCTGCCAAAAACCACCCTTGGAAAACCTACCGTATCCAACTCTAAAACCACCACCACCCTGACATTTCTAAATGCTCTTTACCCCTGACATTTCTATTTGCAGTTAACAATAGTGCCTTTACCCCTTGACAAAACCTTCCAAATCTGATATACTAGCCTGTTTTAAAAATACATCATTGCCCAGCTGAGAAGAGAGGATTGTCCCTCTGTCCATTCTCCTCAGAAGAGCAGTAATAGCCCCTCTGAACCTTACAATTTATCCCTCTACAATATCCAGTCGCGTAGCAGAGAAAGAGTGAAAACTCTATTCATACCTTCTCTGCTGCGCGGCTGAATCGCGCCCCCGTGCCTATGGCACATAACCCACAAGGAGTCCTCATGAACGTGAACGCGCTCAAGTTTCTGTTTTTGATGTTTTTGTCCGCTTTGGGACCCAACCCGGCCAACGCACAGGCCACGGCCACCGATGCCGCCCCCCCCGTGGCGGTGGACATCGACAAGGACGGTGTCACCGATGACAAGGACAACTGCGCCTACACCCTCAACCCCCGTCAAAGCGATATCGACGGCGATGAGGTCGGTGACGCCTGCGACGTCTGCCCAGAAACGGTGGACGACCAGCGCGATACCGACGGCGATGGGGTCGGTGACGTGTGTGATGCTGCTCCGGCCGATCCCAAGGTCTGGGACAAGCCGACTGGCGACAAGGGTACCAAGCCCGCCGACGCCAAGGGCGAAGGCGACAAGACCGAGGCCAAGGCCGCGAAGAAGGGCAAGGTCAAGCCCGGAGCTGAGCCCGTCTGCAACATCCCCGAGGTCGCCCCGAAGGAGCCGGCCGAGTGCCTCGTCGGCAGCGCGACCTACGCCGAGCGCGAGGAGTGCTGCATCAGGCTCAAGGATGACTACCCAAGCTGTGGGATCGCCGTCCTCGTGTCCAGCATGGACCCGGGTGAGAACAGCTTCCCCCTCAAGGACGCGAAGCCCACCCTGGTCGAGGAGTGCATCGCCGAGCCCTACTCGGAGAATATCTCCACGGCCCAGCGTCTCAACTGCTGCAAGCAGCTCCAAGGCGGGTTGAAGGATCAGTGCGAAGTCGGGGTCACGGTAGCGGCACGCGCCGTGGAGCTCATGAACCGCGGGGCGGGTTGCGAGGACCCGAGGTAGAGGGATAGGGGAGGTCACGCAAGTGGCCAGCAGGTGGAGTGAAGGGTATGCCGTTGTTGAAACGACATCCCCGCGATCACCACCTGCCCCCGATCCGATAGGTCTTATCTCTTTTTTGAGGTAGGACGTACGGACTTTCAATTTCGATTGAAAGTAACTACAATCTGTTCATTACAAAACGCAAGGATAAATTAGAGAAGGCAATAGCCACTACTAGACACTATTTAGTATGTCACTACATCAAGTGAGATATTAAATTGTGTCTTAGTAGTGTCCAAAACCCAAACCCCACGGCGGCTATGCCGCTGTTAACCCAGCGGGCATGTCGCCCGTGGGAACCCTGCTCGAAAGGAGCAAATCGCCATGAAGAGCCTCGCTCTCATCCTGTCTCTGCTGGGCATCATCGCCCCGCTTGCCGCCATCGCGGCCCCCACCGCCAAGGCCGACAAGGTCAAGGTCCGGCCGGCCACCTCCGACTGCGCCAAGGACGACTACGAATGTCGTCTGGGCGTGGTCCGCAAGACCAACGCTCGGCAGGATCTCAACCTCAAGAAGCTGGGCAACCGCCTCAAGGGGTTGGCCACCGTCCGTGCCCGGCAGAACGCCCTGGAAACCTATGTGCAGATGCTCCCCCAGCGGCTCCGTGCGGAAGCACAGGTCGAGATCGATGAACTCAAGAAGCACATCGAAGCCCGACTGGCCGAGTGGGACGAGCGCTGCGCAGACTTTCAGTTCGCTCTGAATCGGCGTATCAACGCGCTGGAAGACCGGGTCGACACCATCGACGAGCGGGTCACCAAGCTCGAGCAAGACGATTGGCTGTTCCTCGGGGCGGGCGAGTTCCGGAACATCGGCGGTGCGAGTTGGGGAATCAGTGCGGGCTTCGGCTATCACTGGGGCATGGTTGTTCCCCTTCAGTTTCGGGCTGAGTTCGGTGGTCTCTGGCACGAGAATGCCAATGACGTTTTGGGCACTTACTCCCTGAGCGTTGGCATCGTGCCGGAGATTGCCCCCGGTCTGAATGCCGCGGTGTTTGGTGAGTACTTCGCCGCCGGTGGGGCTGATGGCCCCAAGCAACTCGCTCAGCAAATGCTGAGGGGGGAGTTGCAGATCGGCAGTCAAGAAGTCGCCTTCGCACCCTCGTGTGGTCTCGGCCACGGTGAATACGCTCTGCCCGGGCATGGCTCGGGCGACGGCTTCACCTGGGGGTGCAACGCGGCGGTCATCTACCGCCGCTGATCTCCGCCCGCGCCCTCCTTGCGCAAAAGGTTTTCCGAGTGGACCTACAACCTCCCACTACACTCGGCCAGTTCCCATCCGCTCGATTCGGACCTTACGGTCTCGGATCTGCAGCACGGGGTTCTGGAACCTCGGTCGCAAGGATTCACTTCCCCGACCGATCCCACAGTATTCATCACCTTTTGGTGGTGGGTAGTGCAGGATCTTCCAGGCATTGACAAAACCTTCAAAAAGTGCTATAATAACAAGTCTTAAAAATACAAAATTATCGTAATTTGAGCTTCAATATCAGTGCTTTCGAGCGTTGGTATTGAGACTAAGTGACGAATAAGTTCATTACAATTGAGACGACATCAAATTAACTAAAATGTCCTGGGAAACATTGAGAATTTTCTGAATTTTCAATGTTTCTCAGGACCCCGGCTAGAACCGGGAGTAACCACAACTGTCCACGTCGTTAGATGTGGGCCTATTCAGGAGAAAATGCCATGAAAGGCACCCTGAAGTTCCCGATGCCCTCCCGCGCCATGTTGGTGCTGGGGATCTTGTTTCTCAACACGCTCACCTTCACCGCTTGCGGAGAGGGTGGCCCCTACCTGCCCGAAGAGGGCCGCGAGGTGATCAACAACAACTACGAGACGCGCCTGGTGGGCGCTGACCTCGATGGAGACGGCTTCGCCGACAATGTCCCGCTCGGTACCGACCTCGTGCAGTTCTACTGCAATGACAGTCAGCCGGGCGCCGATCTCGAGTCCTGTCAGGGCGTCGTGCAGAGCAATTTGCGTGGGCCCGGGGACTGCGATGCGTTTGCGGCGGATGATCCGGAGGCCTGTGGTCAGTTGCCCGCCGGCCTCGAAGCCTGCAACGATCCGCAGTTCAGCCAGTGCGCCCGGTGCATCAACCCGAGCGCGGTCGAGCGCTGCGACGGCGTCGACAATGACTGCAACGGCATCGCCGACGACGACTGCCCGCCCGACCCCAACCCGGCGGAGTGCAACGAGGACGCCGAGTGCGACGAGGAGCCAGCAGACAGCTGCAACGACGGCTTTGTCGCCGAGTTCGTGGGTACGTGTCTCGAGGGCAGCTGCGAGTACAACCCGCAGAACGTCGAACGGTGCGCTTTCGGGTGTGCCGCCGGCGAGTGCCTCCCGGCCTGTGCCGGGGACGTCGACTGCGAGGCCATCCCGGCCCCGCGGTGCGATGGTCTTGCGCGCGTGACCTTCACCGGTGCGTGCGTTGAGGGCAGCTGCGAGTATACGGAACTCGATCGCCAGCAGTGCGAGTTCGGCTGCGCCAACGGCGCATGCAACCCGGACCCGTGCATGGGCATCGTGTGCAACGAACCCGACGCACCGCGCTGCCTCGGTAACATCCGCATCGTCGAAGCGGAGCAAGGTGTCTGTGTCAACGGCTCCTGCAACTACGAGGAGATGCGCACCCAGTGCGAGTTCGGCTGCGCCAACGGTGCATGCAACCCGGACCCGTGCATGGGCGTCAACTGCGACGAGCCCCCCGCCCCCACCTGCCTCGACGGCAACCTCACCACCTACCAAGCCCTCGGTCTCTGCATCGAAGCCGGCCCCGATGCCGGCGAATGCCAGTATTTCGACAACCAGCAGGTGTGCCGGTTTGGCTGCAACGCGGCCGGCAACGGTTGCGCCAATGACCCCTGCTCGGGTTTCGTCTGTGGCATCGAAGAGGTCTGTGTGCTCGATGAGGGTGGCGCGCCTGAGTGCGTGTCAATCCCTTGCGATCTGGCCAACGACATCGGTGGCGAGGACTTCGGCGACTGCGCGGACTTCCGGCCGGACGGCCTCGGGCCCCTCTATGGGTTCGGGTGCCATCCGCTCCGGCGGATCTGCGTGGCCTACGAGGACCGCGACAACGACGAGTGGGCCGACACGCCCGAGACTCTCTGCGCCGACAACATCGACGGCGACCTCGACGGCAACACCGACGGGGCTGATGCCGACTGTGGCGACGCGGACCTCGATGGCGTGAACAACGGCCTCGACAACTGCCGCAACGCCCCCAACCCCCAGCAGACCAATTCGGACGCGGACCGCTTCGGCGACATCTGCGACAATTGCCCGCTGGTGGCCAATCTGGGGCAGCAGGATGCCGATCGTGACGGCCTGGGTGACGCCTGTGACGCTCTCAACTGTGTTCCTTCCAACGGGGGCATGGAGATCTGCGACGAGCAGGACAACAACTGCTCGGGGCAGGTCGATGAGGGCCTCGTGTGCGTGGGCGACGCGGACGACGACGGTGTGAACGACGACGAAGACAACTGCCCGCTGGACCCCAACCCGGATCAGGCGGACAACGACGGTGACGGTGTCGGGAACGTGTGCGACCAGATCGCTCCCCCTCCGCCCGGACCGGACGTGTGCTTCGATTTTGAGCTCACCATCACGGTCGAGTCGATCGTCGAGTTCTGGCCTGCTCAGGGCCCGGCCACCCGCGTCATGCAGGTGGGGCCTGGCTCCTACATGAGCCGCGATGGTGATTGTGCCGTCACGGTCAGCCCGGTCGGGCAGATCCCCGCGGCCGGCTGGTGCCGTGGCGAGAACCCGTTCGGCGGGGCGCTCTGTGAGCGACTTCGTCTGGGTGGCTTCGGCTACGCCCACAACACCCCGGGCGCTGCTCCGCCGCGCTGATCGTTCGTGCTGATGTCGTCTCCCGTGGGCGGTGGGGTCTACCAAGATCCTGCCGCCCCGGTCCTTCCTACCTATTCTGCTTGTGTGTTTCGTCACCACCTCGCAGATTCCCATTGTGCTCATCAAAAATTTTGGTGAATAGAATTGGAATAATGAGAAACTAAAAATTATCAAAAAATCTCCCGTCGACTATGCTCAGGGAGATTTTTTTATCCTTATACCGAGTTTTGTCCTTCCTTTTCTATTCGTTGAAAGACAAAGAGATCATCAAGATGTCCCTTTTTTCTCGGTGGTAGTTTGCCAAGAGGCATATTTTTTTGTGTCATGACAAGTTCACCCCCAAATCTCGGTTGTATTCCTTCATCGAGAATTTCTTTGTATCGTTCGAGTATTGGTTGGTCTGTGCCAAAGCGAGCTTCGACCAGTCTTTTTGCCATTGCAAATTCAATGGGAGCTACCTCGGCAAATTCTTCGTCTGTTTCGACGCGTTCATTGTTCCAATAGGGATCGACATCAGGATCAAAAATTTCTTCTCCAGTTCGGGTATCCTTTCGTATCATACCTTTTAGGGTAAATTGATCTCCCAGGGTTCGCATTTCTTTGGCGGTGCTGTGATAATCATTGCAGAGGAAGTATCCACCAGGTCTGACATTGCGAGCAGGTCCTTCTGCTCCAATAGCAGGGTTTATGAGTATCACCACATCAGCTCCGCCTTCAATAAGAAATGTCGTTGCATCACCCTGACGTGCGTCAAATCCCTGTGCTTTGAGTGCTTGTGCAAGAGATTCATCATATTCTACGTATACAATTTTTGCGTCAGAAAAAGCAGAAGAAGGGCTGATATCATTGCCAAAACAGGGGACATAAACTGTATCTGGGTGCAGGCCAAGGACTTGAAGTTTTTTTACCAATTTTTCATTGGGACTAAATTCAATTTTTGGCTCGAGTTCCTGTGGAGGAACTCTACTTGGATCGTGTTCGCTCATATATTTTGAAATAAAAATTTATATGGTTATTATTACCATATCACAGATTGATTGTACCAAACAAATATATGGTGAATAAAATGATATTCTGGGGGAGTGTGTGAGATAGTTTTTGAGTTGCGTTTTTGGTGTTTTTGTGGTATACTCATTTTAGTTGAAAAATGATTATAAATATATGCTCCAAGAAGCAAATGTGAAAATGCGTCTTACCATTGATCAGATAGCTGAAATTTTGAAACAGCTCTCTTCAAGAGAAGTAGCTGTACTTGAAGAAATTTTGGATAAAAATATTGGGAGAGAGGTACTGAAACGTTCTAAGGACTCCAAGAAGAAGTTTTTGTCTCACGAAGAAATGGTACAGAATTTTTCTTAAAGGAAGTCTATGCTTCCCATTTTTTATCATCCAAAAGTAAAAAAAGATTTGAAAAATTTGGATAGATATATTGCTCATGAAATATTGACTTCGGTTATTTTAGACTTGGCAGATAACCCTGAAAAAGGGGTGAAACTTTCTGGTGAGCTTAAAAATTTTTATAAATTTCCTTTTTCCCTCAAAGGAGTTTCTTATAGGATTATTTATCAGATGCAAGAATCAAAACAAAAAGAGTTATATATTTTGTTTATCGGGGTCAGAGAAAATGCCTACGACAAAGTGCTTCGAAGACTCTAACTTACACGATATTATTTTTCTCTATGAAAGTAAAAAAAACAAAAAAAATCTTTTCTTTTTCGGTTGTAATTGAACGCGATGAAGCAGGGTATTTTGTAGGGAGTGTCCCTTCTTTGCGAAGTTGTTATACCCAGGCAAAAACTTTGCCTGAGCTGTATAAGAGACTTCAGGAAGTGGTAAAGCTTTCTTTTGAAATGGAAAAGGAACTATTTCATACTGAGCCGATCCAAAATGAATTTCTTGGTGTTCAAAAATTAGAATTTTCATTCTAATCGTATGGCATCGCGATATTGAGATAGATATCAATACATTTGAAAATCTTCGTTTGAAAAAGTAAAACCCGAGTCTAACTCGGATTTTTTCTTTTAAAAGACCAAAAAATTTGCTATACTGACAGAGCCTGTGAAAGAATCTCGCTTTTGGCTGTCTTTGATACTATTTTGGCTGCAAATTATGAAAATTTCCTTAGTGTAACAACCATTACACTTCGTCAATTTTGATAATTTTCGCTCAAAATATTATTCAAATCCACCATAAAAGGAGATTCTTTCACAGGCTCTTCGCTATGGATATTTTTTCCTCTCTGCCAGCCAATTTTTTGACACTCGTTTTGTTTGGGCTGATTTTTTTGTCGGTTTTTGTTTTGCTTTTTCGTCTTCGTCGTACAGAATATATTTTGTACTTTTTGCTGGTGTGGTTTCCACTTGAGTCTGTGGTACTCAAATATACCCCGATAGAATACTATTCGATTGCCAAATATTTGCCAGAAGTTTTTTTGTATGGGCTGTTTGCTGGGAGTTGTATCATGTATCTGCTGCGAAAGGGGAGGGTGCTGGCCCAAAGTCCACTGAACAAATGGTTCATCGCGATTGTGCTGGTCTCTCTCGTGTCCTGGATTCTCAATCAGTATAGTGGGGCGATATGGGTGCTGGGCCTCCGTCAGACCCTGCGCTTTGCGTTGGTGTTTTTTGTCGTGTTGCACCTGCAGTATGAAAAGTCTGTGGTGAGACGTTGCTTGCAGATTGGGCTTGGTGTGATGCTCTTTGAGGCGCTGCTTGGTACGATGCAGTATCTGACTGGTGGTGTGATTGATCCTTGGCTGTTTGCGAGCGATACCGTGGCTGTGGGGGCTGGTGCCTTGGTTGGGGGAGCTGAACAGTTTTGGGCTCCGGGTACGCGTGTGTTTGCTACCCTGGGGCGCTATGATCGGCTCGGCAGTTTGCTCGCTCTTGGTTTGGTATTACTCTTTCCATATTTTTTGAAGTATCGTGACAAGTTTTTTTCTGTCTGGCTGGCTATGGGAGTATTCGGCCTTGGACTTCTTCTGACACGTTCGCGTGCCAGTTGGATTGCAGCTTTTGTTGGCATGGTGGTGATTGGGGTGTTTATTTTGAAAGATGCTTGGGTCAAGCGCATGAGTCTTGGTCTCGTAGCAGTGGTGCTGCTGTATACGAGTATCTTTGCTGCTCTCGGTGGTCAGGGGACGCAGGTGGTGGATCAGCCAAATCAAAATTTGTCTGAGCGTATTCTCGAAGCCGTGAGTCTACGAAGTTGGCGTGAAAGTTATGAAGGCTATGGTCGTATCTTTTTTATTATCAATACGCCGAGACATCTGTTTCATGTGGCTCCGTTTTTTGGTATGGGAGCTGGAAATTTTGGTGGGGGTGTGGCTTCGTCGCTGGTCAATACACTTGCGTATGAAAAATTGAAATTGCCTTTTGGTATCCAAAATCAATTTGGGCAGATAGACAATAGTTGGTTTTCGATTTTGGGAGAACTTGGAATTTTTGGTCTGTTCGCTTGGCTGTGTTTGTTTGGATCGCTTGCGAAAATGGCTTTTTTTGTGTATAAAAAGGAGAGTGATCTGTCACTTTTGGCTCTGGGACTCTGTGGTGCTACCATTGGTATTGCGATTATGGGATTTTTTGGACCGTACTTTGAATTTCGTACGCTGATGTATTATTTTTGG
>JACCDN010473502.1_pt1 | contig 26823 bp, 16 predicted proteins | sample 7441691 | NCBI WGS metagenome assembly JACCDN01 (sample SAMN15323439, study PRJNA562643) | freshwater metagenome | isolation source: river surface water | place: USA:Blue River Watershed | collected 2017-08-16 | reverse complement strand
CTGCTCGCGCGGAATAGCCGTCTTCGTAAGTAATTGCTCGGTTGAGGATGTCTCGCCACAGCGCAGCGGCCTCAACAAATGAGCCTTCGTTCATAAGTCGCTCTGCGGTAACAGAGTTTGCTATCAACACATTGACCTGCTCACCAGCCGCATCGAAATAAGCAGCTGCTCTATCTAGCAAGCCTTGTGCGATGGCGTGGTCTGCCTCGAGATCTCTAAAGATCAGTGAGTAAGCCAACTGCACTTCGGCCAGACCTGCTCTGGACCAGTCCTCGTGCTCTCTGAACTGCGCTATTGCCAACCTAAGTGGTGCCTCAGCCTGCAAGTACTTGCCGGCAAGGTTGAGTGTCCAGCCCAAGCGATAGTTCATGTGCGCAATGCGCTCGTCTCTATCCATGAAGGTAAAGATCTCTAATGAGTCTTTGATGTGCATTAGTGCCTGGTCAAAGTCGCCGAGCTCAATCAACGCAGATGCCATGCGGTCCTTGGCTTTCGCAGAACCATGAGCATCTCCGCCGGACTGGAAGATATTGAAGGCCCTGATAAAGCACTCCAGCGCTCTAGTTTGCCGACCTTTGATGCCGTGAAGTTCGCCAAGGCTTAGGCAGTTAGTGCCGGCCTGGAATTGCTCTTCAATCTCAACAAACGTATCCACCGCCAACTCATAAGCAGCAATTGCCTCATCCCTTCGGCCCAAGGCGGAATATGAGTCAGCCAATGGCCCCGCGGAGAAGGCAATGGTTCGAGAGTCATTGAATTCCTGCCCTCGCTTTAGCGAGGCAGTGAGGGACTCAAGAGCTTCCTCATATTCCAGTAGGCGATATTGGCAATAGCCAAAACTGTAGTTAGCAATACCCGCGTCTGTTTCTTTCCCAAGTTCAACGAATAGATCTAAGGCAGAGCCATAGAGATTTTTGGCTACCTGGTATTCATCTCGGTTTCTGGCTCTATTTGCCAGTTCCATTAGCGAGTCAGCTCGATCAACCAGATCTTCAGACTGACTTCTCTCCCAGAGTTCATCTTCCGGCATCTCATCGTGACTGGACATTGCGACCCCCGTAAGACTTTCCTTTAGCCTGCTGAACCTGCTTCACGGCTTGGTATCTAGCCACTGGATCGCTGGTTTCGCGATCTCTGGGCGCAAAGAATTGCCGAGGAAAAATACTTCTGAATTTAGACATTTGCTCTCCCTGTTTTCTAAGCCCCCTTAGGGGTTAGATGTTAGGGAAGGGGTCTGACTTTTTTTGGCTCCCATGGCTAGAGTGCTAGGCAGTGTAAATCACCTAGCGGTCCCATGTTTGAGCACCTGCTGTAATTGCCCAGAAATTGTTGCCGAGAATACTATTGATGCAACATTCGCACTGATGGGGGCAGAAGATGAAGGTTGAATTGCACGGATTGCCAGTCGTTGGTGAGCGTTTATTTGTCGCCCTTCGGGGGTCAGACTGGACAGATAAATACTCTCTGAGTTACACGTGGTCCGAGGTTAGGTTGGGCCAAGGAGGCACTTTCTCAACTCGAAACATCGACAATTCAGGTATGCAGCTGACGATTGAACCTCAGCACTTAGGAGCGATGATCAAGGTTCAGGTTTCTGGAGGACATGTGAGGTCGTCTGCAGAGGCCATAAGTTGGCCCGTCATGACCATAGACACACCGAAACGAATGAGTTCAAATGATGTGAATTTCATCTCAGTTGCGATGCTGGATGACCAAAAACTCTTGAGTGAATGGGAGCAAATTGGCGCTGCCCGTGCCGAGCTAGAAAAGGATGCAGGCTACCTGGCTGGAAAACTAGAGGCTGCCAAACTGCTCGATGAGGCACAGAGGATCAAAGCTTTGGCGGACAAGCGAACGGCAGAAGCAAATAGTGCGATTGAGAGATCCGCGGTTGAGCTAGAGACCGCGAGAATCAAAACTATCGAGGCAGAGAAGCTCATGTTGAAGGCGCGAAAACTGGTTGCTCTCCCTGAAGACGAAGCTCGGTTGCAATCATCTTTGTTGGCATTGAACCAAAAGGCGACCGAGGTCCGTCGGGAAATCGATCTGCTCATGGCCCAAAGAGCAGAGATTGTTCGCACGGCCGAACAGGTTAGGTCCCATAGTGTCACTCAGGCAGAGCAGATTATTGCAGAAGCTCGAGAGAGGGCACTGGCGATTAACGGGGCAATTGACGCTAAGAAGGCCTCTTTTGAACGCAGCATTGATCTGAGGTTTCACATTAATGAAGCAATCCAAGCCGAAAAGGGCTTCCAACAAAGGCGGCAGCAACTAGAGGATGAGATTCAACTGTGGTTAACGGCCAGAAACCTTAGGGTGCCTATAACCAGTCAATTCCTAAGAGGCTTGATGGACGCTCTGCCGGATCTGATCGGGGAAGCGAAATCCCTAGCACGCGATGCGGAACGAATTAGAAAAGCAAGTGAATGGAAAGCGCCTTTATGCCCGAGTGGAACCTGCGCAGTAGCGCACTGTAACTGCTGAATCCGAACCTATCCTGCTCCATGTGTGCCAAAAAATGAGCAACCTAAAACAATCATGACTCTTTAACTTTCGTGAACTGACTGAATTAATGCCTGCATACTCTTTTGGGTCGAGTTTGTTCTAATGCAAGGAGTCCCGGCTTTTTTCAACCAGGAAAAGTGAGGCCTTAGCTAGCCCAACCGCCAAACACTGCACACCAACTTGGCAATCGACTCATTTCGTTGCTTTATAACTCTTCGATCCCAGCTGGTTAGATCACAAATTTCCCTGGTTGTTTGAAAAGTGGAGTTTCGATAGCCGATGAAATCGTCAGTCCCGGCAACTTTCTCAGAAAATGTCAAGGAGCGACCTTGCGTTGTCACCGGCAAATCAATCAGAACCTTGTTCCCCCATTGCTCAACTGTGGTTGCGTACTCGAGCTCCATTTGCGAGTGATCTTCAGGGAAAAGCACTTTTATCCAATTGGAATCAACTCCCCTAGGAGCGATCCAATCGATGTGAAGGGCTTTTGGATCAAAGTCTGTTAGCACTCCCGATTTCTCCTCCTCTAGTCTGAAAAGGATTAGTTTGACGAGGCTCGAAGAAAGAACTTGTTCGTTGAACACAGCCGCGACAGAGTTGTCCGATGGAGCCTCCACAGCCAATCGCTTAATCACGTCTTGGATCGATAATGCTCCGGAATTCAGTCCATTTGCCAGTAACTGATAGAGAGATTCCAGCTCTTGGGCGTTTTTTCCGACAAGCACCCAACGTAGGTTAAATGATTCGATCGTGGCCAGCAGTTGATCCAGATCAGGGGATGCAGCTAGTCGGCCTTGGCTGAGCACTGCGAGCAAGAGGACACGGTATGAAGCTCCAATGTGAAGAAGTGTCCTCAGCGATCTCCTTCCTGGATGAGAACTCGATGCGGCACACTCAAGTATCTCTTGGTAAACGTAAGACGCTTGAATCAATGTGTCGAGAAGGTCGCGAGTTTTTGAGCGCTGATTCTCACCGAGGCCAAAGCCTCTGATTTCCTCTTCAAACACCGGAAAAATTCGTCGACTTTGGACTTTTTTCGGCTGTGAAGATAAAAGGTAATGGCGAAGAAACTGGTCGACATTGCCCGAGTCGAGGTTTGTGAGAATCACTTGCCATTGATCAGTAAGTTCTCTCGTTCTGACCTGGCGCTCGGCAGCCGGTAGGTCCTTTGTAAGAATTCGAAAAATCTCACTCTTAACCAGATCTGATGGACCCAAAGGCAGGCCCGTACTGTTGAGAGACATGAAGATGTCAAACGCTTCAGCTGTGTTCTCCGTAACAATTTGGAGAACTGAAATCTGGCTCCCTAAGACTCTGCGAATCTGAAGAGCAAACTCCAATTTTCCTTCTGTTGACGGAGCCTTACTGAACTCGTCTGCTACCCACTCTGAGAGTCGCTTCTGCCCTTTACGCAACTTGAGGGAATAGTTGTGATGGTTTTTTGGAAGCTTCGCCCTGCTTGGACTTGGAGTGGCAATGATGCACTCTCTAAACATCTCGGCGATCATTGGATGTGCCTCGAACCTTGGCCGTTGACGATAGTCCGCGGTAGTTAGAAATAAAAAGCCCTCCAATTCCCTGGCCACATCTATCGATCGGCCGTCAGAAAAAATCAGCTCTTGGGTCTCGAGCTTCATCACAGCATCGCGGAGTGCCGAAACTAACATGAAAATAGTGGTTAGGCGTTGCTGGCCATCTATCACGAGGACGCTTGAAGGGTCTTCGACGTTCTTCATGGTTATCAGAGAGCCGATGAAGTGTGGCTCGGAAAAGTAGCTGGCCTCGGTTAAGTCCTGCGTCAGAGCGTCAATCTGCTCGGATTCCCAGGAGTAATTTCTCTGAAAATCGGGCACCTTAAAAACCAATGGGCTGCCAATAAGCTGATTAAGAACCTGAATGTCGCCTGCTGTTGCCATAGATCCCCCAATTTCAAGCAGTGTCCAATAGCCTACCTGGCGCTAAAGGTTTTTTATCTGGAATCCCAGTTGTTTGAGATTCTCGAGAATTACCCTCATCTCAGGCAAATTAGAGCCCTTGGTAGATTCCACGTGAACCACGAACTCAAGGTTCAGATGTCCTTCAAGATTCTTCGCGTGCTCAAGAACGTCGTCCGCGATTTGAAGATACTTCACGGTGTAGTTATCTCCGACCACCAAGGAGAAGCTCTCTTTGAAAGCGCTGTCCCCTCTCTCGGGAGGATGGATTACAGGTGGCTGGGGATTGCCGTCAAGACCTACCGGATTGTCGTCTCCATTGTCCTCTGCTCGCTGCCCTCTTGCCACCTGAATATCAACGAAGAGACACTCGTCATTGAGTTCAATCTGGGTGCCTGACATTGGAAGCACCAACTTCTTGTAGTGTCCTTCGGCTGCGTCAAAGCTCTCCGCCAATGCGAACTCCTCCTCCTGTAGAAGAGTCTGAGTAGCTAGGCCCAGCACAGCCTCATCGAAGACGGCTCTCGAGGAGAGCTTTGGCAAGTAAGCAAAACGAGTGAAGTACCCCCACACCTCCCCAACCGTTTTGTGGCCTCCCGAATAGCTTCTAGCTATGGTCTGGTTCAACTCTGATCCAAAAGCTGATGTGCTGAGTTGATCAATTAGGTGTCCGCTGCGCTTCATCTTCGACGCAATTCGCTTTGGGGGCGACTCATCAGATATCTCAATTCTGTCGAACTCCGAACCAGCCGGCATCTGAGGATTATCTTGGACAGGGAATGAGATCCATTGGTAGGCCTCGTTAAGCTTTGTATTGACAAGCTTAGAAAGCTGCAGCACTTTAGCATCGGCTTGCGCTCTTGTCTGAGCATCAAGATTTAATTCCTCAGGGGTGCCCGCAATGGATTGCCACGCGAGGAAGTTTCTAGCCGACTCCACTAATGTCTCGTACTTGTCAGAGTCGCAAATCGCTACGACCAAAGTATTCCGGTGCGTTCTTGGCGCTCCGCCTCTTTTCTCAAAGATTTGGTTTGCGAGAGCATGAGCAGATGATTTTTCCCCGTCTTTTCGGGAATAAGAGTATTTAGGGTGCAGGACCACCAATTTCAAACTCTCAGAATCGAGAACATCCGAAGAGGATGTGATTCCACAAACAACAGACGAAAACACTCCCCGGTCTCCGAAGAGGCCCTCAAGTCTAAGATTAATCTCTTGCCACGCTAGCTCTGGCTTACCGGAAAGAGCTTCTGCTCTCTCCTGGGCAGTTCTCTGAATCGATGGATGGGTATCAAACCAAACTCGGGTGTCCTGTTGATAGAAATAGGCTGACCTTTGAGCAAGTAGATCCGTCGCAAGCGAGAAATTACCAAGAACATCTCCAGGGGCAGCAACACCCAAAAACAGATTTGGCTCTTCGAGTCCCTTGTGATGGCTCCCCAAAGTTGGTGCCGATCCTATGAAAATTGTTCTAGCGATTCGACGAGTCAATGATCGTTGGCCAAGTGCTGGCTTCTCTGTGTCAATTTTCAAGGAAACGGAATTGGCCGAATCGATCTCAGAGTCCAGAAGTGGCTTCCATGCGTCAGTAAGATACTGGGACATAGACTGGGCAACTGCTGCATCATGAAGTGGGACATTTCCTGGGAGAATCATCGCCGAGTTGTCATTATCTACCCATAATGCGTGCACTATTGATGACATTAAGTGAAGTACGCCTCTAGTCCTCTGGAAGCGCTCGAGAGTGGACCAATCTCTGTAGAGTCGGTCCAACAATTCGGGATGAATTGGATACGAACGCCGAATTCGATCTTCGTAATCGGACTCCTTGCTCTCTTTGGGAAATTTGGCGCTGTTGTCCCGATACATCTGTACAAACTGTTTTGCGATTGCCGCGACCTCATTAATCTGATCGCTGTTCATGCTCTTGAACAAACGGCGGCGCACAATTTCGAATGATTCCTCGGGCGAGGAGGGTCGCCATTGGTCAGCAACTCTGCGAACAACATTCTGAAGTCGATCCAATGCCCGCTTACCATTTTCACCTCCGACTTCCAGCATGGAACCAGCTGGCTCTTCACCTGCTCTGACATCAGACGCTGGCACTGACAAAACGAGCATGCAGCCTGGCGCGGACTTGATTTCTTCCGTCAAAGCCTGCGCAAAGGTGAATTGAGTATCAAAGGAGCCCGCGGGAAGGTCGTCTCTGTCTACTAATTGCCTAGCGTATGCAACCCATTCATCGATCAGAATTAGAGTCGGTCCAAACTGTCGCAACAACTTCCCCAGGTCACTGCCTGGATTCGTTCGCTTTTCGTCACTATCTCGCACTAACTCGAACGCTTGTCGCCCGCCCAGCTGCCAGGCCAATTCTCCCCAGATGGTGTTGACCTGAGTCCCGTCCTCTTTAGTTGAGGAAGACCCTGGCCTCAGGGCCGTCCCTACGAGGACAACTCGCTTTACCTTCAAATCTGCGAGATTTGAAATACCGGATTCGGAGACGAGTTCTTGCACTTCTTGTGGAAAATCTGAAGCAGGCAGACCGCTGAACAAGTGATACAGGGATAACATCGAGTGAGTTTTGCCACCACCAAAATTCGTTTGGAGGTTTACCACTGGACTCGCGTTCATATCGCCACTAAGTCTTCTTAGAGCTTTTTCTAAAAGTTCGCCGAGGCCTGAAGTTACAAATGTTCTAGCGAAGAATAGGGTCGGGTCGGAATAGTCGTCACCACCCTCACCGCGAGACACTTTGTCAAGATCAGCAGCAAATTCAGAAGCCGAGAAACTCCCGGTGGCAACATCGTCATGCGGAATTGCCACCTCGCGCCATGGCTTAATTCCAACCGAGCTTAGGTCGGTGCTTTGAATCTTTCTGACCTTGTGCCGGGTCTGCTCCTCAAAAACAACACGCAAGAGGTCGATTCTTATTTTGCGGACGTCTTCTGCAGAGTCAGTGGCATCGGCCGCCATTAACAGGCGCTCGATTGTATCGAGTGTTCTAAGAGCATTCTCGCCTGAAATAGGTGCGTTGTGCGCCCACTTGTTTCGATCTTCGCGGAGCTCGGAGGCAAAGCCTTGTTGAGCTCGACTGAGGACATTTTTGAACCGCACACCATATTCTGTTACTGCTCGCAACTGAACTTGTGGATCGTTTTTATCGAGCATCGCGCCTGGAGTTTGGTCCCTGTTGAGTTGCGAAGGCCAGCCGGGTCCTAATGACTCTGACATCACCTCATCGACAAAATCCCTCATCCCCTCAGCAAGTAGCTCAAAACCTCGTCCGACTCTATCCCTGTAACTAATTGACATTTTCTACCCCTCTAGATCTTCCGCTTCTTCAAACAGTGCGGCAGGCATGTAAATTTGTGTGTCATCTTTTGGTCTGGAGAGCGCTATGTCACCCCAGGTGCTAACGAGGGCATTGAACAGCCCAGCGTCTTTGGAATTCCCCAATTTTTCCGCCATGTAGAAAGCAAAGTAAGCCATGCTCTTTACTTTTTCGAGACCGACACGTTGCTCTACTTTTGGCAAAAGTGTCGCAACACGTTCGATTCCGTCCTTATCTAAAATGCCGGAGAGCCTTACCACGCATTCCCAAATGCTGACCCGATCATCTGTGGCAGGATCCCACTTGGCAGTAAGTTCGGAGGGTCTAAGAAGTCTGGACCTTCCGGCCTTTGCCTCAAAGACGCCACTCCTGATCAAGTCATTGATCGATGTGTCTTTAGCAGTGGCGAGTGTCTCAGCAAAACCGCTCGATGCTTCGGACCAGCCAAATTCTCTGTACCACTCCATAGCGAATCTCGAATCTGGATCCATCTCAACATCCTGGTCATTCAGCAGCTCACCTAGAATCTCATTGATTAGAAGAAGGGCTTCCCTAACCGTCATATGGCTCCCATCTGGTTCTTGCACGAATTTGAACCGGCTGAATACGGCCATTCCGGGTCCGATTGCGGATTGAGCAAAGTCAACAGGTGCTATGTCTGTCGACATTAGATTTCTCAGCGCACCAGGTAACTCTGACCTCAGATATGAGACGAATGCTCTCCTCGACACCACTTCGCTTTCACTCGATCTTTGCCTGCAGACCAGGACAATCGAGGACGCTAGGGCATTTGTTCCTTGGCCAACTGCTCGTGACTCCATTTCAGTTCTCAGCGGCCAGGTTCCAGTTATCTCAAAACCCGCCTTGATCAACCCATTTAGAAGCGTTTCCCAGCCAGATGACGATTCTCCACTCGCATCAGTCTCCGTCTGTTTGTAGGCATAATAGACAGTCATGGGAGTCTGGATGCTAGATGATTTCATAGCGGAGAAGACGCTGTTGAAGCCTTGGACAAAAAACTCCTTGGCCGCTATTTTGCTTCCATGCCTTGATCGGTCTGCCACCAACTCTTCAGTTTTTGGAGTCACAAGCGTCGCGAATATGTCTCGATAGATGTCTTTCAGTGCCGATCGCAACAAAGGATAGAAAATGTCGGACAGATCTGCATAGCCGATGTTGTCGTAGTAAGGGGGATCAGCCGAAATTACATAATTCCTATAGTCCCTAGTGGATGCGTTCGCCTGTGTTACTAGTGATGGAGCAGAACGTGGTGCTTTCTCAATTGCTTTAGCAATCCACTCTGCCTGGCCGAGAAAGTTGCCGGTTGAGCTTGAGAACGGATTGGATTCAAAGAAGTCCCATGTCATAGGAATGACCTGCTTTGCAAATAGATTCCTGACCGTTTCCTTGCTCGAATGCCAACTTGTGAGGCTGTTACCGTAATCTAAGGTTCGCGACAGTGCTAAAGCTAGATAGGTCTTGATTGCAGCAGCTCTGGCATCTCCCAATTCGGGACTCTCGAGGAGCTCATTGGCTAGCTCATTCAGCTCTTCAAGGCACGCCTGGTAGAAGGCTTTTTGCCTTTTTGTGAGTATTTTTCCCAGACTATCCAAACCGTAGCCCGCTGATCGCGTGTTCTGACTTACTGCGATGTGGACGTCCGGAGAGAATTTACCCGACAATTCCTCAATCAATAAGTCTGACGATTCGGGCAATCGGCTCTCCGGGTCTAGATACAGTCTGTTGTTCCCACCATCTGCCACAGCAGCAATTTGAATCGCATTGAAACCTCGAGATACGCCTACGCTCCTCAGGTAGGTCAGAGGAAGGGCTGTACCATCAACTATCGAAACAGCGCCCCCTTTGTCGATCGTTCCCTTAAACAGCCTTTGATCAGTGGGCAACCCCTTGCGCACTTTGAACGAGAGTTTTCCATCCAAAGTGATTGGCTCTACATAGGCCTCATTGCCTGGTCTCGATGAAAGTATCCAAGACTTGGTCAGAGGGACCTCTATAGGAAACATCGGATTTGGGTTGGGCGCTGTCCTCGCCCAAATCCAGCCGATAACAGTCCTGTCGACCCCTTGGATGTGTCGTGTCGGGTACACGGTTCCAACTCTTGCCCTCACTCTATTGAGGAGCAACTTCGAGAAGTGTCGGATGTCATTTGCCAAACCAAGATGACCCATCCCGCTCTGAGTACCGAATTCATCAGAGACGTTTGCGGATGGTAAATCAATGAATTGCTGGGGAATCTCAATCATGGCCTTGTTCAAAAGAACGGCTAGTGGGTTTAAGTCTGAAGCTTCGGTAGGAAGCCCCAATCGAGCGGATTCGATCGGAATCGCCCCGCCTCCTGCAAATGGATCCAGAATTGTTGGTAACCCATCTGGGAATTGCTTATGTAACTCGGCCTTCAATTCATCAAACAGGCGTTCATCAGCAGTCGCTTCCCACTTGACTGCTCTCTCGATTAGTCGATGGAGTCGTCTTCGCTCCTCATCCTGAGCCTCAATGGTTGGAAACAGATCTGGCCTTGAGGATGGGTCATCTATCAACTGAGCGAAGAGGACGGCCCTGGCCGCGGCAAGTGGACGGCGTGCCCAGTAAATATGTAGGGTCGAAGGATGTCCGTGGCGAATCGACTTCTCACGAACACACGCTGCATTAATGGCGTCAATTGGCATTGACACCTCAATTAGCTTCTTCCTTCGCTCCAATGTGACCACCTAGTTTTCTTTCCTTGGATCTTCACCAAGGTTCCAGTAGTGGTCCCAGTAGAGATTTCGCGAGGCGTCCCCCATCGATACTTGGAGATTAGCAAAAGGGTCAGAGACATATCTGACCTCATCGTATTTCGCACCTTTACTTGAAACACGAACAAGTGCCAAAATGTGATTCACTCCTTGAGTCTGACCAAAACTCAGTTCACTCGTTGTGACCAAGAATGTATCTGAGCCTTCAATGCGACCTTTTACTTCAATGAAAATCGCATGACCTGAGTCTGCGCCTCTGGAAATGATGTCGAAACCTTTGTTGTTGCGAGCTTGCTCTTCGGGAACCCTTCCGCGCTTTTCTTCTACAGCCAAGACCATTTCCACGGCTCGACGTTCCACTTCCTTGATGGCGTCCTGATCTTTGGTAAACCTTCTTGCTGTATCTACGTCTTCCAATGCCTCAATGAGGAGCTTTTCCGGAATCACAATTGCCCTTGCGACAACCTTTGGAAGCTGAATAGTCAAACTCTCTTCTTTGCTCAGCTCCAACAACCGTTTTTGCCTTCTCTTTTCAAGCTCCATCGCCTTTTTGGCCGCCTCTTCAGGTCGCATAGATGATTTTGTTACCGGCTCAGTCCTGAGCTCTAAGGATCGCCTGGACCAGTATTCGATTTCACCTAGAAGCCTGGCGTCAACCTGCTTCCTAATCTTGTCAACGCGGTTTGTGATTCTAGTCTTTAGCGGATTAAAGTCCTGGGTCGTCAATTGACTAACTGAATTACTCCTGGCAAGGTCATCCATCTTTTCAACATCAAGTGATGGGAGGATGGCACTGATGATGTGGTCTCTCTCCTTCTCAGTAGGAGGGTCGTAGTCAATGTATGGAGCAATTTTGGATATGGATACGACTTCTTCGTCGGTCACGTCAATGAAATTAAAGTGGCGATCAACATCTACAGGTTGTTCCGAAGAATTCTTTACTGTCTGCACGACCGATACCAGAAGGCTAGGTCTTTCAGCCTGTTTTTCGGTTCTGTCTACTAAAATTGCGCCCTGCGCTAGAGCGTAGTTCAAGTCTTCCAAAGTTTTATGAATGACCGCATTCATCAGGGGGCTGCCGGGTGCAATCAGATGCGCGTCAACTGAAGCATCGGCACGAATTTTTTCACGATCGAACGTGACTCGCTCATACTCACTTGCAATCGGCCCAATTCCAGAATTCCTCATGGCAGTGCGCGAAAGTGACTCTGGCACCTTGGTGATTTGATACCGTCCAGGTTCAGTACTGACCTCCTTAATACGGCCAGCAAGTCGCTCAAATGCGGGCTTGAAAAAGCCAGAGATGAAACCTGGTTGGAGCCTCCGAATTTGAACGGATTCAAATTCTCTTGCCACTTCGGAAGGATCGAAATCACCTCGCATCGCCTCGAAAAGTGCCAAGTCTGATTTGACATCTCGAATAGATGCTTCGACTCCCTCAACGATGACTTGATCCATTTTGGCCCGAACTTCAGGATCGGCACCATAACGAATTGCCTCGACTAGCAGTGCCCGCAAGGACTTCTCACTAAACGGCTTCCCTTGACCCAGAACATTGAAAATGTTGCCGTTGTAAGCTTCGGACTGCTGCTCGATTTTATCTAGAAGAGTCTTAAATACTTCACCCTCACGTGTCTCGACAGCTACCAAATTCCAAAGCCAACACACCTCGGTTTGTCCTATTCGGTGAATTCTTCCAAACCTTTGCTCAATCCTGTTTGGATTCCAAGGCAGATCGTAGTTGACCATTAGGTGGGCTCTTTGGAGATTTAGGCCTTCGCCTGCGGCGTCTGTAGCGACTAGAACTCGGACATTCGGATCTTGGGTGAATGACTCTTTGGCCCTATTTCTCTCTTCGCGACTATGCCCTCCGTGGATCGAAACCACTGCAGTAGCAGTTCCGTAGAGATTTGCAATTTTTTCTTTGAGATAGAAGAGGGTGTCTTTATGTTCCGTAAAAACAATGAATTTTCGCGATGATGGGTCTTCGTCAATGTCCTCAAGTTCATCAGACAAAATGCTTCGGAGTTGGATCCACTTCTTATCCTCATCCTTAGCGTTAACGATCTGAGCCTTCTCGACCAGGACTTTTAAGGTTTCTAGTTCAACCTTTAGTTCCTCCAAAGTCTGCGCTGCGGTTGCCAAATCCAAAGCCTCTGTTTCCTCAGCAAGTTCAAGCTCCTCAGGCGGGTACTCCTCATAAATATCTTCATCGTCGAAATCGATTTCTTGATCGGTAACTGGAGGTGGAGTAGTTGATGACTGTGCCTGTGCCTCAAGGACTCTTAGCCAGGCAGACAGTCGCTCTTGGCGTCTCTCGAGCGAGCGCAATATGGCTCTGGGGCTGCTTGCCAGGCGTCGCTGAAGTATTGTGAGCGCAAACCCTACGTTGTTACTGCGTTTTTTGTCGCCCTTGTCGGCGATAGCAGCCGCTCGATTCATCTCTTGTCGAACATAGTTGGTTACAAGCTCGTAGAGTTCCTTCTCGTCTGACGAGAGCAGATACTCGACTGTCTGAGCTTTTCGCTCTGGGAAAAGTGGCCTTCCTTTGATGTCGACAAGGTCCTCCTTTACCAGACGTCTCATAACATCAGAAGTGTCGATTTTGTCGTTATTTGGCTTTCTCTTGCCTTCGAACCTGTCTTCATCGAGAAGAGATAGAAATAGCTGAAAATTTTCTTCATTACCAGCGTGTGGGGTAGCCGTCATGAGAAGCAAGTTTGTTGTGATCTTAGATAGGCGCTTACCCAACTTGAATCTTTTGGTCTCCTTGGCTTCTCCTCGCCAGCTTGAAAAATATGCACTCATCCGGTGGGACTCGTCGATAATTATCAAATCCCAGGAAGACTGCTCAAGTGCACTTTCGACTTCCGGGTTGGCTCGGCTGAGCTGATCCATTCGAGCGATCACAAAATCTTTGGCCGCAAATGGATTCGCGAAGTCAATTGCGTCAAAATCTGCCTTAGAAAGCTGGTCAAAGTTGAGGCTGAACTTTTCCAGTAGTTCTTGCCGCCACTGGTCGATCAGGCCGCCAGGAACAACAATTAGACAGCGTTTGAGGTAGCCACGAAGAATCAGCTCTTTGATGTACAACCCCGCCATGATGGTCTTCCCGGCCCCTGGGTCATCTGCCAATAGAAACCTCAAAGGAATCCTGGGAAGGAATTCGCCGTAAACGGCCTTGATCTGGTGAGGTAGCGGCTGAAGATCCGACGAGTTAACGGCGACTAACGGGTCAAACAACCCTGCGAGCTGTAGTCGAAATGCTTCGTGTGCGAGTTTGAAGTGCTCGGCCGAGGCGGTGAAGCCGAACTCACTCTTTCTTTCCGATATTTGGAGTCCCGCCAGTTGCTCGGAAGTCAAGAAGGTTTGACTAGACGCACCATCTGCGGTTTGAAAGAATACCAAAATCAATCCCGAAGGCTGAGTAGCTGTAGCAAGCACATTCACAGGCTGTCCTTCAATAACACCAATGACGCCTTTGGCTCCTGCCAAATCCTCTAACTTCATGTAGTCCCCCTCTTGCACTTGATTAAGATGCTACCCAGATTGTGATGCAAGTGTTGTGCCTTTCGAAATGTCTCTACACCGGCGGAATGAGACAACTTAAGCGACTTCGTAGCTGGGGATCGATGCGAGTTTCTTGAATCTCGCAAACTCCATTACCTCTTCAGTAACAACTGGATATCGCAGCAGGATCTCCTCTAAAGCGCCAGACATAATCTCTCCGCGTTGGCCAAGCCAAAAACTTGGCTCTTTGCAGGATGCGATTTGCTCTTCTAGCCACTGGGTGGTGAAGCCTTGTTGGAATTCGGCGATTCCAGGTCTAAGGGTGAGAGCCGATTCAGGATGTCCTGCGTGATAGAAGACGCCTGCTACGAACTCTTGACACTCTAGGTCGACTACCAGCGCAAACCACTCACCTTCCACCAGGTCAACATCACCGATGAAGCCTTGCCAGTCGCAGTTCTTGCACCCAATCTCTGGATCGTCACCCATGATGATGCAGCCACCAATGTAGATATTGTCTTGGTTCTCCAGCATCTCTGGGCCCGGCATGCCATAGACAATGCGTTTTAGTGGGTGAAAGCAGATTGGACACTTAGGAAGAAGCCCATTCATCAGAAGAGTCCCGTCATCTGAGACATCGCCATCTAGTTCGGTTACGGCCTCAACGTAAAGCTGATAGTCGTCCTCGGTGTAGCAACAGATTGTTACTTCTATATCACTGTGTGAATTCTGCAACTCAAGTGAGATGGCATTTAGTGCAGTTGGCATAGCGATCTCTTTTGGTATTCCAAAAGCTCCAGTGCCAAGGGATGGGAACGCGATGCTCTTCAGGCCATTTCGTTTAGCCACGCGTAAAGAATTGCGGTAGCAGTCCGAAAGGATCTCAACTTGGTTATCCAGTCCTTCAATCCACGTCGGAGCCACAGTGTGAATGACGTGCTTGGCGGGAAGACGGTATCCGTCCGTGATGATGGCTTCACCTGGAGGGAGGACAGAGTGTCTAGCCTTTAGTTCAGAAAACAACCCGACTCCGGCAGCTCTGTGGATCGCTCCATCAACCCCACCGCCGGGCACAAGCTCAGAATTGGCGGCATTGACGATTGCGTCAACCTCGAGGGTGGTGATGTCACCAAGCATCAAACGAATAGTCATTAGTGACCTGCCGTAGCTTTCTGAAGTTCTTCTGGCATTGAGAACAACGGGTAAGCAAAAAAGAATTCGTAGTGACTTGGCCCGTCCCAGCGGTCAGATTCGATGTCCTCTGGCAGCGAGTGACCGTAGTAGGTTTCACCGCTCTCATATTCATCTTCACTGAATTCGATGTCGGCCTCCCAGCCGACCCACTCGAAGGCAACCGGCGCTGGACTTGTGTCCTCAGCAATCAAGAGATCGTTCTTGGTGATTCCATGGTTTCCGACAAGAGAGCGAAGCTCGTCGAGCTGCAGGTAGCCTGTGAAGTTCCAATAGCGAGCGTATCTTTTCGCTCTTAGGTCTCCTTGGATCTGCTTGCGAAGCTTAGGCACACTCTCCCAGGCGTCGAACTCCACAGTCACAATTGATACTCCAGCCACGTTAATAAACTGTGGCTCAATGTAGGCATTTACAAGCTGCCCTTCAATGCTCAAAATCATTCCAACCTCCGCCCAGCAATCTATACAGGGGGTCTGACTTTTTTCACAGGATGGCTAGTCCGGCTGTGTCCGCATCCTCAGTTCATCAGACGAAAGAGGCGGGATTGTTTTTACCGATAGGTAGTATTCATGAGACATAAGTTCTTCTGAGTCTGCGGGGGTGCAGGGTGCGTGATAGACCTGATGAGATTCCATGTCCGAATTGCAAGGCGTCGCTTTGGCACTCGTTTCTGGGCCTTTCAGGAGATGACCTGACTCCAGACCCTGTGCCAGATCCGATAAAGGTGATCTGGACAGATGGCTTTTTTGTCGACTTGGGCGTAATAGAAGACAAGGATGGCCCAGTTTTCCCTGAACACGGGGAGTTCATAGCCAAGTGCCCTAAATGCTCTTCTCTATTTCCTGACCACTTCATCCCGTGGTCCGAAATGGACAAGCTTGGCTCGCCTAACAGCCAGTTTGTTCTCTCATCTGCAAGCACTGAAGAGCCGGAATTAGAAAATAAGTTAACCCTCGCCAATCTAGATGAAACGCTTCGCTATGTGGATCACTTAGCTCGGCATGGCTTAGTGAGCACCTGGGAAGGCTGGACGGGAATTCAGCAAGTCATATTCTTATCGAATAAGTGGGCTCGAGATCATGGCGAACTGTCCAAGGAGCTGGAGAAAAGGGTTAGATCCACAATGCAACTTATGGTCTCGGCCCTAAGTGGGGCTATGGAAGGGGCTTTTGCTCCAAGAACCCTGCTAACTCAAGACTCCGACCGCTTGTCGGAAAGCCTCCCCAACGACTGGGCAACCTTCAGCGATATGCACCGAATTGCGGGTGATTTCGAACATGCGGAACAGTACCTCAACTATGCGTCAAGGGCTTTAGATGAATTTGAAGAGTCTGAATCGGCCGCCTATCACAGTTATCTTTTTTCACAACCAAAAATTCGCAGACAGCGCGCACGAATTGAACTGCTGGGAAAGCTCAATCTAGAAGCCTCAAATGCTATTGCCACTTCGAGTGAGATGTTTACGGAAAGGTCACATGAGCAAACAAAACAGGTCTTTACCTTCTACATAAATGACCAAGATGCTGAAATCGGAGTCTATGGCCAAGTAGCCAGCAATCAGGAAGAAGTCGAGAAGAAGCTCCGAGAGAAAGGTTTCGTGGACTTTTTCTTATTCGAAAAGCGGGATCTAGGGCCTGAAGAAAGTGAAGATGCTGCAAACTTCAGGATCAAGCTAAGTCCACACCTGGGTCCAAAATGGATTCCTGTTGTCAACGCAATTCAACTCGTGTTGGAAGACCGTAGGTCGAGTTTCTTCAAGATTCAAACGCTTGCCCGGAAAAGTGATTTTGATCCGCACAGATCGCCATACATTCAAGGCATGGTGCTGGAAGATGGTCGTTTTCACCTCGAAGCTCCTAAATCGCAATGGGAGTTAGGTCATCTGAGTGAGTCAAAGGTGCAGCAGTTGCAGTTCATTGGCTGGAATCTCCCAGGAGACACCGATGCAACGTATAACTTTTGGAGGGCCTTCGACTATGGCTGGAATGCGAGGTCAGTTGCGGAGTTCACACTCGAAACCTTGACCTCAGTGTTCGAGATAACCGACGAAGATTTTTTCGACTTTGGATCCGTTTGGCAACCGAGCGCCATTTGGGGGCGTCGCGAGCTATACAGGGTCCCTATCGCAGAAACCAATCCAAATGGGTCAATATTCAGAATTCCAGACGAGGCTGATTACCGCGTAGATTCTTTTGAAGATGTGAAGCGTGCCAGCTCAGCGTCGGAGATATCGCTCGAGATCGCTAACCCTTACCCCGATAGCCAGGAAACGCGAATTGCGAATTTTGTTGACGCGCTCAAAGAAATGCGTGCCACCCTCGAGAGTTTTCACATACATCAGAGTTTGGAGAAGTTGAACGAGGTAATTGGAACCTTGGATTATCAAGGACACGACTCCGCATTGAAATTCGCGAACGGGGTACTCGATGCGCTAAACCGCGTCCCCAATTCTTCGATGTCACAAGAGACCGCTAAAGAGTTCGAGGATGTCCGCGCAAGACTCGCCCAATCTATAGAAGCATTCCCTTTCCCCGTCGGAAAAGACAAGTCAGTTTCATTTGATAACTTGCCCCAAGGACTGCAGGATCTTATTTCGGCCATGGTGCAGAGAGTGCTTGGAAATCACCCAGAAGACGGGCAACGGCTGTCTGCCACTCTAATTGAGTTTTGCAATGCTGGCACCTATCTACTCGAGAGCGAGATACAAGCAGAGATGAGTGGACTGCTGAGGATTTTGACCGACGACGCAGAGTGAAAATTTTAGTGAATCAGCCCTAGACAAGAGTCGCAAGTATCCGCGTCTGAACCTGAACTTGTAAAGCCCAACTTATCTTTAACTTCGTCGCATGAATTACAGACCGTGTATATCTGACTGGCGTGAATGGCCTCGGTGATTACATACTCATAGGAATTTTGACTAAGAGAATTGAACCTCCATGGCTTTCTGCCGGACTTCTTCTCTTCCGCTAGAGAAGGCGTCAGTGCGAATTGACCAATCAACTTTCCCTTTGTTAGTCCATGATCAGAAATCCCAAACCACCGAAAAGCCGCAGACCACACCTCGAGCGTGACAAAACCTAGGTCATCCTCCGTTTCGGGCTTAAACTCCAAAATGTAATCAGGGGAACCTAAGGGAGAGTAATGCACTAGAGGAATAGAGACAGGTAAAACGGTTTCCAATTTCCAAGCAAAGTTCTCCCAAAATGGAGTCTCTTCATTTTCGAAGAAGTCCCGACTAGAGATTTCCGGCAACATCGCAGCTAAAGCCGTTGAGGTATTTAGAAATAGCGAGTAGCGACCGTCTGGTGCGTCGTCCCAAGGCCTCAGGTCAAGGGTCATTAGAGTGACAAAGGCCTCTTTGGCGTCATCGTCAAAAAGATTAAGCGCACGAAAAACATCACTGAGGGTAAGCACTTCTCGAGTCACCCCATTTTCAATGAAGGCATGCGCATCGTTCATGGCAGCGGCGAAGCTACTAAACAGAATGTGCAGACTTTCGGAGTATCTGACTTCAGACAAGATAGCTTCCTTCCCCCAAGGCCCGACTCTTCAGCAAACCGAGCTACCTACACCACAGCGTAAGCCAAGGTATGTAAATGTCCGATGTGGGAGGTACTTTTTTATACATGGGGAACGTGACTACAAGTGCGAAGGTTAAGAAGATCCTTGACGACTCAAGGGTGATGGTAGAGATTGCGTCGGGTGAGCTTGGCGCTATACGCCAGGAAGAGTTTGCTCCTAATGTCCCATTGAGTTGGATCTTTGCTCAAGGCATGGATCTCAAGGGTGATTGGAACCCGATAGAGAAAAACTTCTTACCCCATAGAACCGCTCAGAATGCTGCTGATGTTGCAAAGACATTTGGGCTGGGCAATGTCACTCTTGGCCTGGTTCAGGCCGCTACGCGCAAAACGGCTGACGTTGCCATCTTGCCCGGTGTGGTTTTTGAACTTACAAAATCCGAAATTACCGGTAACCCTCTCGATGTAATTAGTAGTTACCTAGATGTTGGCGATGTTATATCTGTCCGAATCTATCGACACCCCGAGGGCAAGATAAGACTAAGGATGGATGACATCGATGATGATGAGCAAGTTCTTCAAGCGCTCCCTATCTTTCCTGGTGGCCAACCTTGGCTCGAGGTAGACCGAGAAATTCCTTGGCGCAATGATTCCGAGCAGCTACCGGCTGAATCAGCAGACCTTGTCGCCGTTAGGGAGCCCTTTGAAGCAGAGCCAGTTGAACTCGAACCCGCTTTGACACCGATTCCAGGGCCGGGTCTCCACAGCCTCAGACCAGGTGGAAGGAAAGACTCGTCACTGGTTCAGGAAAAGAATGATGCTGTACAAGCAGCAAAGCACGCAGTCAATGCTCAACGCAGACTGCAAGACGAGAACAAGCGTTTAAAAGAAGAGAGGCTCGAGAGCGACAAGGAAGTAATAAAACACAAAGCGAAGGCTGCTGCCTTAACTGAAGAGATTGCCGAACTGAAGCAACAATTGTCGGAATCGAGGAAACAAAGACGCGCTCAACAGACGTCGCGGTCCAGCACATTCTCCAGACGTGATCGTTGGACAAACGACACAGATTGGTTTAATGAAGAACTGCGAAGGGCGTGGATCGGGAGATACAAACCTTCGGAACGAACTCTTCAATATTCGCTCAATTTTGAAAGGTTTGGCTTTGCAGAGGGCTTCTTCGACTCGGTGCGACCGGAGTACTTGAGCGAGGAAGAGATAAAGAAAACAGTACGAGTGATCCTTGACATCGCTACGGGACGAAATGCCACTGAACGGAAGCACACCGTTCATGAAAAGTTCACCCATCTAGGTGGTCCTCAAGAGAGCAGAAGCGATGGCGCACTGTTGTGGAGAGTCCACTTGGAGTCTGGTGTCCCAGCAGCCAAGCGTCTCCATTACTGGCTCAGACGGGATGGCTTCATTGACTTTGGTTGGGTTGCGAATCATGATGATGACCTGTAGAAATCGCATTGGGTCAGAGCCATTTCGATTCTGAGAGCTTAAAGCTAAGGTTTCTTGGGGGGTGAGTTGTTTGTACAACGTTTATCTGGAGGCTATTGAGGCATTCGAGGAGGCCGAGGGCTTGCTCGAATATGTAGAGCTTGAGTTGGAGGCTAATCAACACTCTCAACTTCAGGTACGGGATCGGATACGAGTTGCTCAGGCTCACCTTGCCAAAGGTCTGAGGGTTGAAGAGGATGAGATTCGTTCAGCCTTACTCTCGTTGCGAGGGCAACTTAATGAAGAGATGCGCCAGGGAGTCGCGCTAACTTCAAAGCGCTACAGCTACTCGGTGGGCTCGCCTGAGGCAATTTCAGTCGCTGGAGAGGAAATTGCGTCTGCCAAACGCGTCGACCATATTCGAAGAGAGATACGCAATAACGAGTCCTGGCTTGATGGCTTTATGGAGGCGGACAGGAGTTATTTAGCGAACCTCCAGGAAGACTTACTTAGGCAGGAAGGCCTCCAGTCTGAGCATGCCCAGTTGCTTGAGCAGCTCTCGGAGCTGTCCTTTGAACTGGTCTCCACAAAAGCAAAAATGGATGAGCTCTTCAATAAGCTCGCTTTGTTGAGGTCGAATGCCACTCTATTGATAAATGCTTTCCAACTAGTCATGTTTCGTGATGAGGTCTCTCGATGGTTAGAACTTGAGTTGCCAGATTTTGGCAGTAGCTCAAGCGAGGCAAGAAATTCGATCTTGAGAATTAGGGAGAGGGTGATTCGTAAGAGTGCACCCTTGAGATACAAGCTTGAAGAGAACGGGATGTCTTATGAAGACTTTGCTGTCTTCATTGAAGCTCAATCATCGGGACTAATGTCGAGAGATGTCACGCGCCACTTCCTGAGTTCGCTGTCTCATGCTTGCTTGGATCACTTAATTGCCAGATTCGCTGAAAAAAGCGTATAGATGCCTTGACTGCCCATGATCAAGTTCATCCTTGCAAAAGAGGCACTTCAGCCGCGAAAGGATTTTCCCGCGCTTCCCAAAGTGCAGCTACGCCCGAGCGAGCGAAGCTACCTTGAGACGGTGGTTGATTCGCAATCCCTGCTCTTACTTCACGCAACCCAGCCTTCAAACCTGACGTCAATCTTGAAGGAAGGGCTGATCCCTCGAAGCTCTCATGAGTTCAGAAAACTCAAAGCAGCATCCATCAATGATGGCTTTAGATCTGGACATGGCGCTGTTTGCTTTTCAATTGGTTGGCTCAACACAAAAACGCTCAGGTCATGGGGGCCTATCGGACAGTTCGTTGCCCTCGAGATCGACGCATCGATAATTCTTAAGAAGTCTTGGTTCGCCTTTCACACTAACTCCTCCGCGAAGGAGTGTTCGGATAAGTTTGCCGAAAGACCTTCAGCATTCTGCGGTCGGGTCGCTCTCGAGAGGCTTTTCCTACCAACCAGCCTTACGAACATGGGCCGAACAATTGTGAGGGGCGAACTAGGTTTGGGACCCACGCTTCCAAATGATCCACAAGCGGAATTTGTTATAGACGAAGTTATCGAACCTTGGTGGATAAATAGAGTTATCTTTCCTACGCCTGCGACGTTGTCAGAATTCAAAGACTCAGCTGCCTTCAACCCCAAGGGGCCTGAACTAGTTTGCGACCCTCGTTCGTTTGGGCCGCGCATAGACTGGGCTACTTGGTCAAGGGGAGAAAGAGTTCTCATGCGACCACCAGGAAAGGCAGTCGATTGAAGTCAAAGCGCTGTTTTTTCGCACCGACCGACAAGTCTCCATTCTTTGATGAAGGGATTGTGACTTTCGAATTCTCTCCAAACACGGTTCCGGGATCTCATGAGAAAAACAGTTTGAGCCTCGTCGCAGAGATCCAGGAAGCCCACCCGAGAGCGAGAGTGCTGGAGATTTCAACCGCTTCAAATCAACTTTTGGGCGTCCAACTCAGCGCTTTAAATCTAAAACTCCGCTCTGCTTGGGGCCACAACTCTGTCGAACGCACTTACCAAGCGTCTAAAATTTTTGAGAGAGGTGGGCCATTTCTTGAACTGCTCACAGATTCGAGGAGCGCTAAAGCGTTCCCGGGGATGAAATCATCTGGCCGACTGCAGGGTTTTCAGGGCCCGGACCAGAAATTTTTTCCGGCAGACGGCAGATCCACTTTTTATGATCGTCTCTACATACAAGCTCTAATCCAGAATCCTGAATTGCTAACTTCCCTGCTCCCATTTGAGATCTTCACCGATGTTCGCTTTGCGAAGACCAAATTAGGTTTTCACTTGAGTCAGCCGATGAATACGCAAGCACGTTCATGTGCCATAGCAACTGGACTTTTCAAGTCAGGGGGGATTTCTCGCCTTGAGCAGTTTGTTGATGGCGCGCCGACACTCGCGCAACCAATAATTGACATCGAGCCTCTGTTTGACCTGTAGCCACGAGTTTCGGGCACTGGCTAGAGGAAGCCTAGAAAGTCTTCCTCTGTAAGAGTCGGCACCTCTCGCAAGTCTCGACATTGACATAGGTCACCCTCAGACAGATACGCCATGATCCAAACATCCTGCTTCACGCCACGGTATTCATCTAGGCGGACATAGAGCAGCTTGGACTCTGGAGAGTATTTGACCTCACCCTCGTGAGCAACCAGTGTCCACATATAAAGCTCGATTGCCTTGTGGTGAAACAGGACCTGGTCTTGCTTATCGGTGACTACTCTCACTGCCTTAGGGCCAATTAGTTCGACCTTCGCCCAGAACCTGGGCAGGTGAGCCTTGACTCTGGCCTGGATGAAGTGAACGTTGTGACCTGGTTCGTATGATGCGCAGCTAAATGCTTCGTTTGCCATTTGGCACTCCTAGAAAAGGGGCCGTTAGGCCCACGACTTTGCCAAGGGGTTTACCTTGACCACATCTTCCACTGGAGCACCCTTGGGTCGTGGGACCGGGTTGCTATGCAGCTAGCCAGTTACTTAGCGCTGCAATTCTTGATGCACGGTAATTCTTGCGTCTATAACTGACTTTTTTTGAAAGGACCCAAACTAAAGGTTCTAAAGACATGGCCACTCAAGCGTTCGAGCCTAACCACGTTCGACTCGGGATGGGCAAGAATTGAATTCATGTTGGTAGCTATTGCCCGAGCTGCCGCGACTGAGCATAATTTAGCGGGGGGTGCCAGATGGGCATGATCGATAGAAAACTTATACAGGAATTTGCTCCCGTGGCTGGACACGCTTTGTCTTGGAAATATGTCGGTTTCCAGGCCGAAGACATAACCGAGTGGCACTGGTTCCAGGAGGAGTGGGAAGGCCCTCTGGGCAAGTGGTCCAAAGTGTCCTGCGAAAGCAGTTTTCTAGATCTAACCGAAGAAATGCTTGGTGCGCGCATAATGGCCAGAGTTAGACTTCGCAGCGGTGTTTACATCGGCGGTGTAACTTGGCCGGTCGTGAGTTTGCAGGAGTTAGAGGAGTTTGGATTTGAGGCGTTTCGACAAAGAAAGCAAGACCTGATAGATCAAACCAAGGAATTGAAAAAGGTTCGCGACTCCATACGCATCGAACGTGAACTTTTGCACGCGGATAAGTCTTATCAAGCCCTAGTAGAACGAAATGAGCAGCTGCTTTCCGATCGTAAGAAAGAAAACAAAGCCATCCGTGAAGAGCGGCAAATGATCTGGGAGGCTGGCTCAGTGGGCGAAAAGTTGAATGAGATTCGTGGAATGTTGAGAGATGTTGAAAAGAGAGAGTCAGACTTAAAATTGGCCGAAAAGCGGCTAAGGGCAGATCGCGACTCTCTTAAAGAGAAGGAAGAGGCCCTATATCAACTTTCAGAGCGAGGCAAAAGGAGGGAGCTGGATTTCAGGGATGAATTGATTCGCAACTTCGAGGAGAAGAAAACCGCTCTCAAGGATCTCGAAGCTCGGATGCTTTCCGAACAGCAAGCCTTCTTGGCTGACCAGGATCTGCAGAGACGTTTGCACTTGCTAAAGTCTGAGCTTGAGGAAGCAGAGATTCTGTGGGATGTTTTGGCAAAGGCAAACAACCTCAAGCTTAAGTTGAGTATCTCTGCGAAAGCGGAAATCATCCGAATAGTGTCGAATGAAGTTGAAAGTCAAAAAGCAGCTAGCAGGGCTGGATTTAGAAACAATTCTTCCGTTTTTGATTCAATATCCATGTGCGGGAGCTGTGGAAACATAATCAATGCGTGCGCCTGTGGTTAGTCGCTAAATGCTAAATGCTCTAGAACGGTTTTCTCATCCGCCGACAACGAAATTTTGGAACTCATGGATTTCTCTTCAAGGTCACGTCTTGACGAGGCTATGACCCTGACTTTGTTTTCACCAAGCTGTCTTCCGATAACGTTCCATTGGATTGACAATCCAGTTAAGTGGTCTATTTCTAGGAGCCTCTGACAATATCCTGAGGCAGTGAGACCAAATTGAGCAGCCAAGTACTCAATTCTTGCCCGATGATCGAAGCAAGTCCAATCCTCAATCAGCCCTCCGTCTTCATAAAGGGACTCAACAATGCGATCGAATGTTTCCCAGTCTAAGGGTGGTCGAATCTCATAAAACCTTCTGTCTTGAAAGGCATACTCAAGAAAACTCTTGACATCATTGGAAATAGGCAAGAGATGCTCATTTTTGCTGAAAGTCCCAATGATTCTCAAGCCATCAAGTGACGACACTCTACTCAGCGCGACGTAAGCTTGGGCAGGCGCGAAATATGTCATTGTGAAATCACAAACAACTTGGCCAAGAGTTTGCCCCTGTGCCTTGTGGACCGTGACGGCCCAAGCCAAGACGAGTGGGAACTGATTGATCAATATCCCCGTCTTCAGCTTGATGTTGCCTGAACCAGAATCAAAATATGGGGAACCAATTAGCCAAGCTTCTCTTTCTACTGCAAAGATATCTCCCTCAACTTGAACGTCTATTTGTCCTTCTCCCACGTCGATGACGGTACCGATGGTGCCGTTGACCCATCTGCGTTGGACATCGTTCTTTACAAACATGACCCTGGCCCCAACTTTGATCTGCAATTCCAATGAGCAAGGAAGTTCTTTGGCTAGAAAAGAATCATTCGGCTCTTGATTGGGGCTATTGGGGTCTATCTGGTATGGGAATCTCCAGAGTCTTTCGCCTCTAATCTCAGCCAGCTTGGCGTTGTTATGTTCTTCTACATGTCTTCTTCTGCCCATCAATCGTGTTACGGGATCTTTGGTGTCTACCAAAACTGACCTTGAGTTGATTAGCTCTATGTCTTTGTCCGTGGGATTGGCTGTCCGCAGACGGTTCAAGCAGTCAACAAAATCGGAGTCGTTTTGCCGGTAGACATTGTGAAGTTCGAATGTATCCAAGCCGCTTACAGTAAACACGTGGGCCATGAAGAATTCTGGCTCTGCGCTCGGGTAGCTAGAAAGCCAAGCCCTCCATTTTTTTACCGCATCACTCTCGAAGTGGGGCAAATCAACAAAAGGTGGTAACTGGAGCAAGTCCCCAAACATGACCAACCTGCAACCACCGAAAGGTGTTGAGGATGACTTCGCGAGACGCAGGGCCCGATCAATTCGGTCTATAAAATCTCCTCGGACCATAGAGATTTCATCGATAATCAACCATTTCAGTTTCGATAAAAGTTCTAGTTTTTCCTTAGAAAATGAGTGAAACTCTCCAGGGGTTGGGAGCGAGACTTCGAAGTAGTTGTCCAAAACAAACGAATGCAACGTGACTCCGTGCACATTTCTGGCGGCCATCCCCGTGAATGCGGCTACTAGTGTTGGCTCATCCCTCTCTATGGCACGAACCAAGTGCTTGAGTACTAGAGATTTACCGGTACCCGCCTTTCCGGTGACAAAGATGGGTTTATCAGTTTCCTTTATGAGTCGGATCATCTCCTGTTGTTCGGCGGAAAGTTCGGTCAGCAACTCTGTCGAATCAGATAGAAGCAGGCTCGCGACTGCCTCCATGGGGGCATCGCTTTTGGCATGCCGTGCGGGCCGCAAACCTGAGAACTTCTGAGCCCAGTCTCTGAGATTTCGATGGTATCGCTGCAGATCCCCCGCTGGAGTTGCGATGAGATCCTTTGCTGCCTCTTGAAACTCCGGCAATAGCATGTGGGAGTTCTCCCTGACCCAATCCATGTCTTGTCGGTGTTGCGCGCTAGATGCGTAGTCTCGGTAAATAAAGACGCTGGAGCTTGCCTCACGGACAATATGACTCAGAATCGCCTGAAAGTGATCATCGTGTTGCACTTGCCCCCCTTAGACCTGAATTACTTGCCCAGAAACCATCTTGCCAAGAAAATCTCGCATCAGGGACTTTTTTCAAATGGCAGTTCACCCATCAAGCTCCAAAGATTACTCAAGGGCAGGAAGTAACCAGCATCATTGAGTTCGCTTTGGTCGTTGCCACCCCAAATGGTGCCCAGCACCTCACCCCTGGAATTCACAACCACCCCGCCTGAAGAGCCAGGATTGACTGCAGCGGTAATGACGTAACCATCTAGGACTGAATCGGCGGCGATGTTTCCATAGGTGATGGCGGGTGTGTAGTAGTTGTCCTCAAGACCCGGGTTAGAAGACGTCATGACCCATGACCCGATTGGATATCCCCCACTTACCAATCT
>JACCDN010625751.1_pt1 | contig 26828 bp, 29 predicted proteins | sample 7441691 | NCBI WGS metagenome assembly JACCDN01 (sample SAMN15323439, study PRJNA562643) | freshwater metagenome | isolation source: river surface water | place: USA:Blue River Watershed | collected 2017-08-16 | reverse complement strand
GCCCACCGTGAAGGGTTTGGGTTGCAGTGTGGCCAAGGTTCGGTCATAAAACCCCCCGCCATAGCCCAAACGGTAGCCGCCTGTGCCATAGCCCACGCAGGGCACAAACAACAAGGTCGGCACGATGACCTCGGTGTCTTTGGGTTTGGGAATACCGTAGGCATCTTCTTGCATGGCGCAACCGGGATACCAGGTGTGGAAAGTCAGGGTCTTGTGCTGCTTGTTGACCACGGGCAAGCCTATTTGGCGGCGCTGTGGCTCGCCGTTCAACTCGCCGTCTTCCTTCCAGCGGTGCAACACAGGCAACGGGTCAAATTCGCCTTTGATGGGCCAATAGGCGCCAATCACGGTGTCGGGTCGGTCAAACAGCCATATGCGCATGATGCGTTGCAAGGCCTCTGCCCGCGCCAGACGGTCGGGCAAGTTCAACCTTTCTTCAATCAAGGCTTTTCTTAAGGCTTTTTTCGCTTCAGCTTTGTCCATAATCGACCCATGAAATTCACACAGATTTTGACACTGGTTGGCACACTCGCCATAACTGGACTTTGCAGCACCGCAACACACGCCCAAAACAAGGCGGATGACACCCTTTTGGAGATGCAACAGGCCTTCAAAAGGGGCGACAAAAACCGCTTGTCTGCCCTGCTGCCGCAAACCCGGGGCCATGTGCTTGAGCCCTTGGCCGCTTATTGGGAAATGCGCGCCCGACTGGACATTGCACCTGAGTCTGAAATTCGCGGTTTCTTAAATGCCTATGCCGGCAGCTATTACGAAGACCGCTTGCGCAACGACTGGTTGCTGCAGTTGGGCAAACGCCGCGATTGGGCCACCTTCACAGCCGAATACCCGCGCTACCGCATGCGCGATGACAAAGAAGTGCGCTGCTATGCCTTGGCCACAGAAGCCATGAACAGCAAAGCCAATGTGGCCGAAGAAGCCCTGCGGCATTGGTATGCCCTGCGAGAGACCGATGACGGCTGCACCTATGTGGCCGAGCATTTGCATTCCGGCAAACAAATCAATGGGCTGGATCTGTGGCGCAAAGCCCGCATCGCGATGGATGCCAACCGCCCACGTGCCGCGCAAGCCGCGGTTGACATCGAGGCCCCTCGGCAGTCAGAGCAAGTGGCCTTGATCCACGCCGATCCAGCACGCTATCTGGACAAACGCATCATCGCCATCACCCGCAACCGCAAAGAGTTGGCGGTGTTGGCCTTGATTCGCTTGGCCGCCAAGGACCCGGACGAAGCGGCCGATCTGATGAACCGTCGTTGGTCAATTCAATTGAGTCAAGAAGAGCGCAATTGGACCTGGGCCGTGATTGGCAAGCAAGCCGCCCTGAGACTGCAAGACACTGCCGCCAGTCACTTTGCCAAGGTCCAAAAAGACAGCGACCTGAACGACGAATTGCTCGGCTGGAAAGTGCGCGCGGCACTGCGGCAAGGGCAATGGCGTCAGGTGTTGACGGCCACTCAAGCCATGAGTGCCGAGTCCATGAAAGACCCCACTTGGGTCTATTGGCGCGCGCGCGCCCTGATGGCCACAGCCCAAGATGCCGCCCAGCGCCAAGAAGCCCAAACCCTGCTGCGCAGCATCGCCAGCGTGAAGGGTTTTTATGAGCAACTGGCCTTGGAAGAACTCGGCCAATCCATCACCGCACCTGACCGCCCCAGCGCTCTGACCGCGCAAGAAAAAGCCAGCGCAGGGACTAACCCCGGACTGCAACGGGCCTTGTATGCCATTCAACTCGGGCTGCGACCCGAGGGCATCCGCGAATGGAACTACTCCACCAACCTGCACACCCCGGGCGGCATGAATGACCGTGAGTTGCTGGCAGCGGCCGACTTGGCTTGCCAACGCCAGATTTGGGACCGTTGCATCAACACCAGCGATCGCACCAAAGAGACGATTGACTTTGACCAGCGTTTCCCGATGCCGCTGCGAGAGATCGTGGTGCGTCGCGCGGGCGAGATCAAACTCGACCCTGCATTTGTGTATGGCCTGATTCGGCAAGAAAGCCGCTTCATCATGGATGCCCGCTCGCATGTGGGTGCTTCGGGCCTGATGCAAGTCATGCCGGCCACAGCCAAATGGACTGCGAAAAAAATTGGCCTGACCCAATTCACCCCCGACCAAATTACCGACCGCGAAGTGAACGTCACCATTGGCACGGCTTATCTGAAGCTGGTGCTGGACGATTTTGAAGGCTCAATGCCCATGGCCACCGCGGCCTACAACGCTGGCCCTGGCCGACCCCGCAGTTGGCGCAACGGCCCTGTCATGGAAGCGGCCATTTGGGCAGAAAACATCCCCTTCAATGAAACGCGTGACTATGTGAAGAAAGTGTTGTCCAACACCACCAACTATGCTGTCATATTGACGCGCCAACCGCAGTCGCTGAAGGCCCGTCTGGGCTCGATCGGGCCTCGCCCATCAGCCACAACCGAGGTCAACAAAGACCTGCCTTAGCGGCAGGCCGGCCAGCCCCGCGCTGGGGCTCAGGCCGCTGATTCGGGTCCGAGCAATTCGTCCAGATTGGCACGAATTTTTTCTTCGATCTTGCCGCTGTACGCGCCAAGCAAAAAACCCAGCTTCAATTGCAAATCAAATTGACTGGCAGTGACCGTCAGCGAGCCGCTCACGCCGCTGCGTTCAAAGCGCATGCGGTCGGAGCTGTCACCGGGCTCTGAGGTGCAGGTCATGCCCCACTCTTGCTCGGCCTGTTCGCGCCAGCGCTCGGCCACTTCGCGTGCACCGGTCAGTCCCAAGGTGTGCGCGCGTTCAATTTTCAAATCAGGCATGGCTTGCTTTCGTGGGTGGGGCTTGGTGTGAGGCGTCCAGCGTCACCTCCACAAGACAGTCATAAAAAACTGGCGCACGGCCGAGGTCGGTCAAGTTTTGGCTGGTCAATTCGTTCACGTTGGTGCCGTTCAAACCCAACTTGCGCCACCAAACACCCAAACCGTGGACCACGCCAGGCCGGGCGCGTTGGTTCAGTCGCGCCTTGCAGTGGTAAACGCCGCGCTCGTTGAAGACCCGCACCACTGCGCCGTCTTCAATGCCTCTGGCGTTGGCGTCTTGCGGGTGCATCTCGAGCACCGGCTCGGCCTCGATGTCGCGCAAACTTTGCACATTGACAAAGGTGGAGTTCAAAAAATTTCGTGCCGGCGGAGAGATCATGGCCAACGGATAACGGCCGCTTGGATCGGCCACCTCGTAATTGGGTACATGGTCGGGCAAGCCATCGAGCCCTTGGTCGGCCAGGCGTTGGCTGAAAAACTCGCAGCGCCCCGAAGGGGAAGGAAAGCCGCCTTCTGCAAACGGGGCATCGGGCACCGGCAAAGTGGCAAACCCGTGCGCCAACAGTTGCTCAAAGTCTTGTGCATCACCGATGGCACTGCGGCACAGGCTTTCGTCGGTTTCAGAAAAGCACGGCGCGTCAAAACCCATGCGGGCGGCCAGCGCGCGAAAGATCTCGGTGTTGGTGCGGGACTGCCCCACGGGCGCAATGGCCGGCCGGTTCAACAGCACGTCGGTGTGGCCGTAACTGGTGTGAATGTCCCAGTGTTCAAGCTGCGTGGTGGCTGGCAAGATGAAGTCGGCGTAGTCAGCGGTATCGGTCTGAAAATGCTCCAACACCACGGTGAACAAATCCTCACGCGCAAAGCCCTGCACCACCTTGCCTGATTCAGGGGCCACGGCCACGGGGTTGCTGTTGTAGACCACCAAGGCCTCAATCTTGGGGCCAAACGCCACCGATGCGGGGCGCAACAAATCGTCCCCAATGGTGGACATATTGACTGTGCGCGGACGCCGCTCGCCCAACAAATCTGGCCGCTGCAAGGCAGCGCGGCGCACCGGAAAATGCCCAGAGCTGCTGAGCAACAAACCCCCAGCTCGGTGGCGCCACGCCCCGGTGAGGGCGGGCAAACAAGCAATCGCTCGGACCGCATTGCCACCCCCGCGCACGCGTTGCATGCCGTAGTTGAGGCGAATGGCCGCCGGCTTGAGGGTGCCCCAGTCGCGTGCCAATTGCTGGATTTGTTGCACCGGCACGCCACAGACTTCAGCCGCGCGTTCGGGCGGCCACTGCAAGGCCCGCGCTTTCAAGGCCTCCCAGCCCAAGGTGTAGCGCTCAATGTAGTCGTGGTCGAGCCAGTTGTGCACGATCAACTCGTGCATCAGGGCCAAGGCCAACGCGGCATCTGTGCCGGGGCGCAGGGCGATGTGTTCGTGGCATTTTTCGGCCGTTTCGCTGCGCCGGGGGTCAATGCACACCAGCTTGGCCCCTTGGCGTTTGGCCTCTTGGGCAATGCGCCAAAAATGCAGGTTGCTGCCAATCGAATTGCTGCCCCAAATGACGATCAATTGGGACTCCGCAAAAAACGCCACCTTCATGCCCACCTTGTTGCCCAAGGTCTGGGTCAATGCCTCAGCGCCAGCAGAGGCACAAATCGTGCGGTCCAACAGCGAAGCCCCCAACTGGTGAAAAAAGCGCGCAGCAATGGACTCGCCTTGCACCAGCCCCATCGTGCCGGCATAGCTGTAGGGCAAGATCGCTTGCGGGTCGCGTGCGGCAATGTGGCTGAGCCGCGCCGCAATGGCATCCAACGCGTCGTCCCAACTCACGGGCTCAAACTGACCAGACCCTTTGGGCCCCGTGCGGCGCAGGGGTTGCAACACCCGCTCGGGGTGATAGGTGCGCTCGGTGTAGCGCGAGACTTTGGTGCACAGCACACCGTCGGTCGGCGCATGCGCCGGATTGCCCTGAACCTTGGTGGCGCGGCCGTTCTCAACCGTGGTCAGCAAAGCGCAGGTGTCTGGACAGTCGTGCGGACACGCGCCACGCACGAGGGTGTTGTCGTCTGGCTGTTGGGTTGCCGTTGTCATTGCATCACTTTCCTCATCGGGTGGCCTTGGGCGAAACAGGCCGCCCAGCGACACATTGACCCATCTGCTTTTCGCCCCGTTGCCAACAGGGGCTGGGCACTCGGTCGTTGCGCTCGGGAATGCCATCCATGCGGATCTGTGCCACATGGGTGTGGAAGCTGCGCACGCCTTGTTTGTCCAATTCAAGTTGCAACAACCAACCGCGACGTTGTTGCTCGTTGTCGGTTTCTTTCATGACGAAATTACCGACGCTGTAAATGATGGGTTTGCCGTTGATGTGCTCGATGTCTTGTGTCACATGCGGGTGTCCGCCGATCACGGCATCGGCCCCTGCAGCCACCATCAATCGGGCCAATTGCCGTTGGCGCGCGTTGGCAACAGGCTCGTTTTCCCAGCCCCAATGCATGATGGGAATCACCAAATCGGCCCGGTGCACTTGCCGCGCTTTGCGAATGTCGTCCACCACCTGCTCGTCTTCGCTCCAAGCCACGCCGGGGGCGTTGTGGTCGGCTTCAAAACTGCGCGGCATGAATTCGTTGTAGCTCAAGATGGCCAAGCGCAAACCATTGCGCTCGACGATCCAGGGCGTGTGGGCTTGCGACAAATTGTGTCCGCCACCCACTTGGGCCAAGCCCGATTGCTTCAACAGCCCCAGCATTTCTGCAAATGCTGCGCGGCCAAAATCGCCCGAATGGTTGTTGGCCAAAGCCACGGCATCGAAATGCTTTTTCACCACTGGCAATACCCGGGGATGTGCCCGAAATGTATAGTTTTTGTGCCCTGCCTCACCCAGGGTGGCCACCACGCACTCGAGGTTGGCGATCCTGATGTCGGCTTCGGCGAAAACCTGAGAAAAATCGGCAAAGGGGTCGCCACCCGAGGCGATCAAGCGACCCGGCTCGTCGTCCAAAACGGTGTCTCCCGCAAACACCAGGGTCACGGGTTTCGCAGGTGTGCTTTGCGCCCACACGACCGCATGATGCGCAAGTCCGAGCGCGAGTGTGAGGCCCAACAACGGCCACACCACCAGACAGTTCAAGAGCGGCCGCCTCATGGCTTCACCCCCGCCAGCGTGCAGCTGTAAATCAACTCGCGCTCGACCGCACCCGCATAAATGTAGTGCTGCCCCGTCAAGGCCATGGCGCCGGCTTTGGAGCGGGGCGCAACAAAGGGCGGCAAATACTTGGACTGGTGCACCAACACCGGATGCGGCAAAGCGTCCATATAGGTGTACAAGAGAATGCGTTGAACCTGCTTGTCGTTGCCCACCATGACCGCTTTGAACCAGAAACGGCCGCCGATATCGACCGATGGCACGGGGTAAGGGTCTTCAACCGGGCGCGCCTGCACGGTGTGCGTCGTGCCGGCGTAACTGACCTGACAACTCAAGACAGGCGTGGCCCACGCCCCCATCGGCAGGCCGGCCAGCCAGAAAGCCGCCAACCCCGCCAAAGCGCGTCGGGTTACGGGTAAATAAGTGGGAGAAACGAAATTTGGCATCATGAATCACGGATTTTGCACGCTCAGAGCGCATCCTAAGGGGCAATTTGCCCCGTTGATTCGTCCTCTTGGCAAAGATATTCAACTCCCGCTAGACTGCACTTTATGAAGCTCATTGACTCCCTCCTCACCGACGCAGCCAGCATTGCGGCCATTCGCAAAGATATCCACGCCCACCCTGAACTTTGCTTTCAGGAAGTGCGCACCGCCGATGTGGTGGCCCAGCAGTTGACCGATTGGGGCATTCCCATTCACCGCGGCATGGGCACCACTGGGGTGGTGGGCATCGTGCACGGCCGAGATGGTGGTGCTTGCGGACGCGGCATTGGCTTGCGCGCCGACATCGACGCGCTGCCCATGCAAGAGTTCAACACCTTTGCCCATGCCAGCAAACACCAAGGCAAGATGCACGCCTGTGGCCACGATGGCCACACCGCCATGCTGCTGGCAGCCGCCAAACATTTGGCCAAAAACCGCGACTTCGATGGCACCGTTTACCTGATCTTTCAACCTGCTGAAGAAGGTGGTGGTGGTGCCCGCGAAATGATCAAAGACGGTTTGTTTGACAAGTTCCCGATGCAAGCCGTTTTCGGCATGCACAACTGGCCCGGTGCGGCGGTGGGCACGTTTGCCGTCAGTCCAGGGCCTGTCATGGCCTCGAGCAACGAGTTCAAGATCACCATTCGCGGCAAGGGCAGCCATGCGGCGCTGCCCCACAACGGGGTCGACCCCGTGCCCATTGCCTGCCAAATGGTGCAAGCGTTTCAGACCATCATCACGCGCAACAAAAAACCCGTGGATGCTGGCGTGATCTCGGTGACCATGATCCACGCTGGCGAAGCCACCAATGTGGTGCCCGACTTCTGCGAGTTGCAGGGCACAGTTCGCACCTTCAGCATTGAAGTGCTCGACTTGATCGAGTCGCGCATGCGGCAAGTGGCCGAGTCGATTTGCGCCGCATTTGAGGCCAAATGCGAATTTGAATTCGACCGCAACTACCCGCCCACCATCAACAGCGAGGCCGAGGCTAACTTTGCCCGTAAGGTTATGGCCGGCATTGTGGGCACCGAGCAGGTCATGCTGCAAGAACCCACTATGGGGGCCGAAGACTTCTCTTACATGCTGCAAGCTAAGCCAGGGGCTTATGTCTTCATCAGCAATGGCGATGGCGCGCACCGCGAAATGGGCCACGGCGGTGGTCCTTGCACCTTGCACAACCCCAGTTACGACTTCAATGACGATCTGATTCCTTTGGGCGGCACGTATTGGGTTGAACTGGCCACGCAATGGTTGGCCCAGCCCAGCCCAACTGCTTGAGCCGACCATGCCGCGCGTTCTGGTTTTAGGGGGCAGTGGTTTTGTCGGCCGACAGGTGTGCGAGCAACTGGCCCGACTGGGCTGGCAGATCACGGTGCCCACACGGCGCGCCAGCCATGCCGCTCGCATTCAAAATCTGCCGGGCTTGACCGTTCTCGAAGCCTCGGTTCACAGCGAAGCCGATTTGGCTCGCTTGATGCCCGGGCACGATGCCGTGGTCAATTTGGTTGCCGTTTTGCATGGCACCGAAGCCCGTTTTGATCACGTCCATGTCCAACTGCCCCGCAAAATTGCACAGGCCATGCAAACCGCCGGCGTTCAGCGCTTGGTGCACATCAGTGCGCTGGGGGCCGATGCGCAAGGACCCTCGATGTACCAGCGCAGCAAAGCGCAGGGTGAGGCGGTGTTGCACCAAGCCCAACTGCAACTCTCGGTGCTGCGGCCCAGCGTGATCTTTGGCGCCGAAGACCAATTTTTGAATCTGTTTGCCGATCTGCAAGCCATCGCGCCGTTCATGCCCTTGGCCGGTCGAGGCACGCGGTTCCAGCCCGTTTGGGTGGGCGATGTGGCGCGCGCGGTCGTGACCTGCTTGCAACAACCCGGCACCATCGGTCAAACCTATGAATTGTGCGGGCCTGATGTGATGACACTGGGTGAACTGGTGCACGCAGCCGGTCAGTGGGCCGGCGTGAACCATGGCCGTGGTCGCCCCGTGGTGGGTTTGCCATTGTGGATGGGCTGGCTACAAGCCTTGGCCATGGAGATGCTGCCGGGCGAGCCCCTCATGAGCCGCGACAACTTGGCCTCGATGAAGGTGGACAACGTGGCCAGTGGGCAGTGGCCGGGTCTGCATGCGCTGGGCATTACAGCGGCATCGGCTTCAGGGGTCGCTCCAACTTATTTGGGCCACCGTGGGCCACGCAGCCGCCTCAATCTTTGGCGCGAGCACGCAGGGCGGTAGTTCAGCTATCTGGCCGCAACTCCGCTGGGGTTTTGGCTTGATTTTGGCCGCGGTTCAGGCCTGGGTTCAGGCTTGGGTTCAGACATGAGTTTGAGCCGGGCTTCCAGCTTGAATTTCAGATCGGTGATGGTGTTGCCAACCCGCGCTTCAGCCAAGTCGCATTAACATCTCTGTCTTTACAAGGGAGGCCCACATGCTTGAGCTTTACATCGGCAATAAAAATTATTCCTCATGGTCCATGCGCCCTTGGGTGCTTTTGCGACAAGCCGGCATTGACTTTCAAGAGGTCATGGTTCGCTTTGACGGTTTTTCTGCCGACTCGGTGTTCAAAACCAAACTGAATGCACTCAACCCTGCGGGCAAGGTGCCGGTGCTGGTGCACGATGGACTGGCCGTGTGGGATTCTTTGGCCATTGCCGAATATGTCGCAGAGCAGTTTCCAGAAAAGAAGCTGTGGCCCCAAGACCGTGCAGCACGCGCCCGTGCGCGCAGCATCTGCGGCGACATGCACAGTGGATTTACCGGTCTGCGCAGTGCATGCCCGATGAACATCGAGGCCCATTTACCGCAAGTGGGTGCGCTGGCCATGCGTGACAACGCGGCCTTGCGTGCCGATATGGCGCGTCTGTGCAGCATTTGGAGCGGCCTGCTCGCAGAACACGGCGGTCCCCTGCTGTTTGGCGACTTCAGTGTGGCCGATGCCTACTTCGCACCGGTGGTCATGCGGCTGAAAACCTATGCCCTGCCTGTGCCGGCCGATGTGGCGGCCTATATGGACCGCGTGTGCGCCTTGCCTGGCGTCAAAGACTGGATGGCGGGGGCCTTGGCCGAAAAAGACTTCATTGACTTTGAAGAGCCTTTCCGACTTCACCGGTGAACGTCAGCATGGGTGTTTATGTGGTGGGTGGCGCGGTGCGGGATGCCCTCATGGGGCTGCCCGTCAACGACCGCGATTGGGTGGTGGTGGGCAGCACCCCTGAAGCCATGACAGCGCAGGGCTATGTGCCTGTGGGCAAAGACTTTCCCGTTTTTTTGCACCCGCAATCGCGTGAAGAATTCGCACTGGCGCGCACCGAGCGAAAAACGGCAAGGGGTTACAAAGGCTTTGCCGTTCAGGCCGCGCCCGATGTGACGCTGGAAGAGGACTTGGCGCGGCGCGACTTGACCCTGAATGCCATGGCTGTGCCCGAAGCACTGGCGCACGCCTCGGTCAGCGATTGGCAGCGCCACATCGTGGATCCTTATGGCGGACAAGCCGACTTGCGAGCCAAAGTGCTGCGCCATGTGACCGGGGCCTTTGCCGAAGATCCTGTGCGCATCTTGCGGTTGGCGCGGTTTGCAGCGCGGTTCCCTGATTTTTCGGTGGCTCCCGAGACGATGACACTCATGCGCCAGATGGTCGAGGACGGCGAAGTTGACCATTTGGTGCCCGAGCGCGTTTGGCAAGAATTGTCCAGGGGGTTGATGGCCGAGAAACCTTCGCGCATGTTTGAGGTGTTGCGCTCGTGTGGCGCGCTGCAGGTGTTGTTGCCCGAGTTGGACCGACTCTGGGGCGTGCCACAGCGCGCCGACTATCACCCCGAAGTGGACACCGGTGCGCACATGGTGTTGGTGCTGGACATGTGTGCTCAGCTGCAAACGCCTTTGCCTGTGCGCGTGGCAGCACTGCTGCATGACTTGGGCAAAGGCACCACCCCGGCGGAGGTACTGCCACGGCACATTGGCCATGAGGGCCGCAGTGTGAAATTGCTGCAACAAGTCTGTGCCCGATTGCGACTGCCAAGCGACTGCAAAGAACTGGCCGAGGTGGTGGCGCGTGAACACGGCAACATCCACCGCAGCGCTGACCTGAACCCAGACGGCGTGATGCGACTGCTGGAACGTTGCGATGCCCTGAGGCAAGCCGATCGATTTGCGCTCATCTTGCAAGCTTGTGAATGTGACGCCCGGGGTCGATTGGGCTATGCCGAACGGGATTACCCACAAGGCCAGCGATTGCGCCAAGCCCAACAAGCTGCTTTGGCTGTTGACACCGCACCCATTGCCAAGTCGGCAACAGAGCAAGGCCTCAAAGGCACGCAAATTGGCGCGCGCATTGCCGCAGCCCGAACCGAAGCCATCACTCAGTGCTTATCGCGGTGGAATGCGTGAGGTCAAAACCCGCTCAGAGGTGTGAGCGTGTCCAATCGGCGATGTCGGCTGCGGTGCGAAATGCGCCGGCTTGTCGCGCGACCTCTTGGCCATTCACAAACAAGGCCAAAGTCGGAATGCTGCGAATGTGAAAACGCGCGGCGATGGCTTGTTCGTCTTCGGTGTTGAGTTTGGCCACCCGCACTTGGGGCTCGAGCAGCCCAGCAGCTTGTTCGAACGCTGGGGCCATCATGCGGCAGGGGCCGCACCAAGGGGCCCAAAAGTCGACCAGCACAGGGATATGGCTGCGGCCAATGTGCTTGTCAAAGCTGGCCGCATCGAGTGTCAAGGGGTGTTGCTCAAACAGGGCTTGGTGACATTGGCCGCAGTTGGGGCCTTGCCCCATGTCGGCCTCACGCACCCGGTTGGTGGTGTGGCAATGTGGGCAAACAATGTGCAATGCGTCAGATGATGTGGTCATGAAATCCCCCGTGTTGCTTCACTTGGGGGTCATGTTCTGCGATTCAAGTGCCGGAGGCATTGACGCAGATCAACGCAAAAATCAACGGGTTGGTGGGCGGCGTGGGGCCATCGGCGCACGGCCAGCCAAGTGACGGAAGCTGATGCGGCCTTTGCTCAAATCGTAAGGCGAGAGCTCCAGCGTGACACGGTCACCCGCCAAAATGCGAATGTGGTTTTTGCGCATCTTGCCGGCCGAATAGGCAATCAATTGGTGGCCGTTGTCCAAGGTCACACGAAAACGTGTGTCGGGCAAAACTTCGTTCACCACGCCCATCAGTTCAATCAGTTCTTCTTTAGCCATTTAAAACGTCTTTCTCAAAGCAGGATCGGTTTGGCCGTCTGGCGCTCAACCCACAACAAGCCTTCATTGAGGGCATATTGGTTGGCAGCATCTGGCGTTGCAAATTCAGGCACAAATCGCATCACACGGTCGGTGCTGGCGCTGCCGCGGCCACTGGCTACGGAAACTTGAGCCCCGAATGCCCCGTTGGGCAACGCCCGGGAGCACGGTTGAATTCTGAATTTTCCCATGGAGATGGGTTGGTGTGAACAGTTGTGTTGTGTCATTTATTTTAACTAACGGGGTCTTGCCGCTTTGTTTGCCTCTTAGGAAGACGCTGCGGCGAAGTTCTTGGCATGCCCTGGTGCCAAAAAAATATGCCCCCGATGTGCCAACCCGGAGGTCGGCCACTGAACATCACCGTGCAGAGGTGCGTCAAAAAGGAAGCCAAAAATCGTCTGAAACCAGCGCAAATTAAGCGTGGCGGTCGATGTGCACAGTGGAGGACAAGACTGGCATCCCTCTGCCGGGATGCGCTATCGGCTCAGAAAGAGCGAGAAGGCATAAGTCGCCAATGGCGTGCCGCACTGTAACACGTTCAAGGTGGCCGCCTTTTTGAGAACCTTACACCTCACAACCAATGTGCAATTGCGGCCGCCAGCATGCTGAGCAGCAAGGTGCTGGTGATGGGGATGAACCACTCACGCCCAAACAGGCGAAAACGAAAGTCGCCCGGCAAGCGCCCAAAGCCCAGTTTTTGCAGCCACGGCTGAAGGCCACTGAAGATAACCAGGGCCAGAAATACAACGATCAGCCAACGCAACATCTGTGACCTTGCTGCCGTTACAGGCGATGCGATCGGTCGCCTTGGGAAAACCCCAAAGCCGCCCAATCTGCCGAGGTGGAAAACCCAATCACTTTGAACAACTCGCCCATTTCATGTTCATTGATGAGCCGCTGTGCCTGGCTGCGCTCGGCCAGCGAGGCGTTGGCCATTTGCTCGGCCAGACCCAGATTCAACAAAAACCAAGCTTGGCTGGCATATCCCAACACCTCCAGCCCGGCGTCTTGTGCCGCCAGCGCCACGCCCGTGAAATTCACATGGGCCGTGATGTCTTTTTGGCCCACATCGACCAGAGGATTGTCGTCCGCTTGGTGCAATTGATGGCACATGACCGTGCCCATGTGGCGCTGCGGATGGAAGTATTCCGCCTCGGGGAAACCGTAGTCCAAGAAAAACGCCGCGCCGCCCTTGCCGGCCTTCAAACGCTCGGCCAAACTGGCGATAAATGCCTCGGCCTGGGGATGAATTTCGGTGAGGTAATCGTGTTGCCCTTCAATGTCGACCGGGGGGCGCAAGTCGGTCGGGCGGTCTTGCCACGCAAAGCCATCGCCCATGCTCACCACCCCGCGTTCGTGCCAAACACCATTTTTTCGCTGCAGCAATTGCACCGGCATCGCGTCCAACACCTCATTGCCCACCACCACCCCCTCGATGACCTCGGGCCAATGGTCCAGCCAGCGCACTTTGTCGGCATATTCGAGCAAATGGTCGGCTTGCCGCGACCGCAAGGTGCCCGACAAATCGATGATGGTGTAGCGGCCGATGGCATCGCCCAAACTGGCCAGCAATTGCTTAGCCAAGGCACCGGTGCCAGCACCAAACTCCCAGACCTCTTGGGTGTCTGTCGCCGCTAGCGCCTGTTTGACTTGCACCGCCAGGGCTTGTCCAAACAAGGGCGACATGAGCGGCGCTGTCACAAAGTCACTGCCCGAAGCCGGCATGGCCCCAAACTTTTGCAGCGCGTTGGTGTAATAGCCCCAACCCGGCTCGTACAGGGCCATGGCCATAAAGCGGTCAAACCCCAACCAGCCTCCAGCCTTTGCAATGGCGTGGTGGATGCGTTGCGGCAATGCAGAGGTTTCGGTCATGCTGTGCGTGTTCACGACAGCGATTGTCGCCGAAGGCGTTATGGCTTTCGCGGGCAGACCCAGGCCCTCCATCAGCGCTTGCCCGATAATTGAACCCTTCGTCTGCCCAATCAGCCACTGTGCCGTCCTTTCTGCACAAGCTACCGTCTATGAAACAAGTTCTGATCACCGGAGGCGCTCACCGCCTGGGCGCAGAAATCGTTCGCCAGTTTTCGGCAGCGGGTTGGCGCGTCTGGTGTCATTACCAACGCTCTGCATCTGTTGCACAGGCCTTGCAAGCCGAGTTGCGGGCCCAAGGGGCGTGTGTCGAATTGGTGCAAGCCGACCTGTCACAAACCACCGAGGTGGAACGCATGATGGCCGATATCGTGCAGCGCCATGGTCCGCTGGACTGCTTGGTCAACAACGCCTCTATGTTCGAGCCCGACACCGGTTTGGCCATGGACCAAAATGGCGCGCGCCAACAAATAGAGGTCAACCTGATGGCGCCCCTGACCTTGGCCTCGCTCATGGCACAGCAAAGCCCCACGGCAATCGTTCCAGGCCAACGCAGCGTGATTCACATCTTGGACCAAAAGGTGTTCAACCTGAATCCGGATTATTTTTCGTACACCGTCTCCAAGCTGGCCTTGGAACGCTCGGTGGCTTTGCAAGCGCAGTCGCTGGCCCCTGCATTGCGGGTGTGTGGCGTGGCACCGGGCCTGATGTTTTTGAGCGGCCCACAGACACAAGAAAACTTTGACCGTGCCAGCCGCGTCAATTTGATGCGCCACCCCATTGATGCCGCTCAAGTGGCGGCCACTTGCCTGTTTTTGGCACAAAACCCCTGCATCACAGGCACCACCGTGTGCGTAGACAACGGACAACATTTGGTTCCGTTGGCGCGCGATGTGATGTTTTTGAGCGAACCGGGCGAGACTTCATGAACGATGTTCACAACATAGCCATCGGCCAATTGGCCCTGAATTGCCGCCGATTGTTTTTGCGTAACCACACCGTGGATGTGCGCATTGGCGCTCACGACTTTGAAAAGCACGGCCCGCAGCGCATCGTCTTCAATGTCGAGTTGTTCGTGCCTTACAGCGTGTCCACTTCTGCGAACGACGATTTGTCTGAAGTGGTCGACTACGACTTCATCCGTGGGGTCATTGCCCGCCGCGTCGCTCAGGGCCACATTGTTTTACAAGAAACCTTGTGCGACGACCTGATGCGTGAATTGCTCGCACACCCACAAGTTCAAGCGGTTCGCTTGTCGACGTGCAAGCCCGATGTGTACCCCGACTGCGAGGCGGTTGGGGTGGAAATTTTCAAAATCAAATCCGCACCATGAAAACGCCTGCCGGACACCAAACACTGGAGCTCAGAGGGTTGCGCTTTGATGCGAACCTGGGGATCCTTGAGCACGAGAAAACCGAGCCACAACCCATCCAAGTCGACGCCGAATTGAACCTCGGAACGCAACCCCTGCTGCCCAGCGACGATGACATCCACCATGTGTTGGATTACCGCAAGGTGCGCAAAATCATCATCGAAGAATGCACGGCCGAACATGTGAACCTTCTCGAGACGCTAATTGGCAAATTGTCCAATCGCTTGATGCAGTTGCCCGGTGTGTTGGGCGTGCGCGTGAAAATCGCCAAACTAGAAATTTTTGAAGACTGCGAAGTGGCCATTCGCATGGAAACAGGACAGTGGTGACCCCATGAACACAACAAGCGAAAAAACCTGGCTCGACAACGAAGCCACAGAAGCCGCCAAAGCGGTGAAAATTGAGCGTGAAACCCACAAGCTCGAAAAACGTTTGTGCCGCCAAATGGGCCAAGCCATTTCAGACTTCAATTTGATCGAAGCCGGGGACCGCATCATGGTCTGTATGTCGGGCGGCAAAGACAGCTATGGCATGTTGGACATCTTGCTCAAAATGAAGGCCCGCGCGCCGGTCGATTTCGAGTTGGTGGCGGTCAACCTTGATCAAAAACAACCTGGTTTCCCAGACCACATCCTGCCGGCTTACCTGAAAGAGCTGGGCGTTGAATTTCACATCGAGACCCAAGACACCTATTCGATTGTGAAAGACAAAATTCCAGAAGGCAAAACCATGTGCAGCCTGTGCAGCCGCTTGCGCCGTGGCATTTTGTACCGGGTGGCGCGCGAGCTCAAATGCAACAAGCTGGCTTTGGGCCACCACCGCGATGACATGCTGCAGACCTTCTTTTTGAACATGTTCTTTGGTGGCAAGCTCAAAGGCATGCCGCCCAAATTGGTCAGCGACAACGGCGAGTTCATGGTGATCCGGCCCTTGGCTTATGTCGCAGAGAGTGACTTGATCCGCTGGGCTGAACACCGTCAGTTCCCCATCATTCCCTGCACGCTCTGTGGCAGTCAAGAAAACCTGCAACGCTTGCAAGTGGGCAACATGCTGCGCGAGTGGCAAAAAAAGCACCCTGGCCGCATTGAAAACATGTTTGCCGCTTTGCAAAACGTCGTACCCTCGCATTTGATGGACGCCAAGCTGCATGGCTTCAAAGATTTGAAGATCACTGGCATCGAATCTGATGACGGCGACAAGGCCTTCGACGAAGAAAGCTTCAGCGAGCCGAGCCTGCCGGGCATTCAAGTGATTGCGATGTAAGCACATGCGCTCAACCATGTTCAAGATTGCGCGACTTTTCTCATGGGCCCTGACCGCTTTGGGCTTGGCCCTGCTGTCAGGCTGTGCTTCGATGCGCCTGATCGACAGCGATGTGGTGTCCATCACCGCCGCCCCTGCAGGCGTGAACCTGCAAACCTTGCCCTACCGCTTTGAGCGTTTGCCCTCGCAATTGAACAACCCCGAAGCGGGTCTGGCCGAACAACAAGCCCAAGCAGCCATGGCGGCCGTAGGCATGGTGCGCAACGATGCGGCGGCGCAACTCAGTGTGACCGTGGGCTTCAGTGGCACGCAATACCCGGCCGATGCTTGGGGCCGACCCATGGGGCCGGGTTGGACGCCTTTTGGCAGCTTGACCATTGGCTCGGGCATGAACTCGCATGTGGGTGTGGGGCTGGGCATGCGATTCCCACCTCCCACGCATTACCGGCGTGAAGTCAGCCTGATCATGCGCGACTTGAAATCGGGCTTGGTGGTGTACGAAACCCGTGCGGTTCATGCCGGACCGTGGCGCGACAGTGAAGCTGTTTTTGCCACCTTGTTCAAAGCGGCAATGGCCAATTTCCCGAACCCACCCCTTGGCGAGCGTCGGGTCAACATTGAACTGCCCCGCTAAAGCAAACTGCCCATGGAACCCACCCGCATATTGGCCATTCGCCACGGCGAAACTGCCTGGAATGTGGACACCCGCTTGCAAGGGCATTTGGACATTCCGCTCAACGAGACAGGCTTGAGTCAAGCGCAACATTTGGCCCGTGCTCTGGCCGAAAGCGAGGCCATTGATGCGGTCTACGCCAGCGATTTATCGCGGGCACTGACCACCGCACAAGCGATTGCCGAGACCATAGGCCAAACAGTCACAACCCATGTGGGTTTGCGCGAGCGCCACTTTGGCGCGTTTCAAGGACGCACCTACACCGAGATTGAAACCGAGTTGCCCGATCACGCTTGGCATTGGCGCAAACGCACCCCCGACTGGACGCCTCCCGGTGGTGGCGAATCGTTGGTGGCGCTGCGCGATCGGGTGGTCGCCACAGTGAGCGACATAGCCGCTCGGCACAGCGGTCACAACATCGTGCTGGTGGCGCACGGGGGCGTGCTGGATATTTTGTACCGTGCCGCTACCCGCTTGGAATTACAAGCGCCGCGCACTTGGCAGTTGACCAACACGGCGGTCAACCGCTTGCTGTGGACACCCGAGGGACTGACGTTGGTTGGCTGGGGCGACACCAGCCACTTAGAGGCGCTGGGCAAAGAGGAAACCAGCACCTGAGTGGCAGGCGCCCACTCACTGGCCGAAAGACTTGGGCGGCGTGACCCCCAGATGCCTGAAGGCCGCCAAGGTGGCCATGCGCCCGCGCGGCGTGCGCTGCAAATACCCCTGCTGAATCAAATAGGGCTCGATCACATCTTCAATGGTGTCGCGCTCTTCGCCAATGCTGGCGGCAATGTTGTCGAGGCCCACGGGGCCGCCATCAAAGCGATGGATCACAGCTTCAAGCAGTTTGCGGTCCATCAAATCAAAACCTTCGGGATCCACATCCAACATGACCAACGCTTTTTGCGCCAGCGCTTTGTGAATTTGGCCATCGCCTTTCACATCGGCAAAGTCGCGCACCCGGCGCAACAAGCGGTTGGCAATGCGGGGCGTGCCGCGCGAACGGCGCGCGATTTCATATGAACCCTCGGCATCAATCGGGGCTTTGAGCAAGCCCGCACTGCGCGTCACGATGCGGGTCAGTTCTTCTGGCGTATAAAACTCGAGCCGAGACACAATGCCAAAACGGTCGCGCAAGGGGTTGGTCAACATGCCAGCACGCGTCGTGGCGCCCACCAAGGTGAAAGGCTGCAGGTCGAGCTTGATGCTGCGTGCTGCAGGCCCTTCACCGATCATGATGTCGATTTGGTAGGCCTCCAGCGCGGGGTACAAAATTTCTTCGACCACGGGCGACAAGCGGTGAATCTCGTCGATGAAGAGCACATCGTTGCGCTCCAAATTGGTCAGTAAAGCGGCCAGGTCTTTCGGCTTCTCCAGCACTGGGCCACTGGTTTGGCGCAAGTTCACGCCCAACTCGGCCGCAATGATGTGGCTGAGCGTGGTCTTGCCCAAGCCGGGAGGACCGAACAGCAGCACGTGGTCGAGCGGCTCTTGGCGCATCTTGGCGGCGCTGATAAAGATCTCCAACTGCTCACGCACTTTGACTTGGCCCACATATTCGTCGAGCAGCTTGGGCCGAAGGGCGCGCTCAATCGCCTCCTCTTGGTGCGACACGGGAGAGGCCGAAATCACTCGGGGCTCGGGCTGGGGCGCAAAGTCGTCGGTGCGAATGCTCATGGCTCAGTTCTGTTTTATTTGTTCAAGGATTTGAGCGCCAACTTGATGCCTTCGCTGACCCCCACATCGGCAGGCAAGTTCTTCAGGGCTGCGACGGCTTCCTTGTCGCTGTAACCCAGCGCCAGCAAGGCTTGCTGAATGTCGCTGTGCGCATCGCTGGTGTTCACGGCAAACAACCCACCCACGTCGCCGCCCAGCTTGCCTTTCAGCTCCAAGAGCAAACGCTCGGCCGTCTTTTTGCCAATGCCAGGCACTTTCACCAAGCGCCCAACTTCTTGCGTGGTGATGGCCTGGGCCAAATCGGCCACGCTCATGCCCGACAACACGCTGAGCGCTGTGCGGGGCCCGACGCCAGAAATTTTGATGAGTTGACGAAAAGCCTCACGCTCGGACAAGGTGGCAAAACCGTACAAAATTTGCGCGTCTTCACGCACCACAAAGTGCGTCACCAAGGTCACTTTTTCGCCGGTGGCTGGCAAATTGTAAAAAGTGCTCATGGGCACATTGACTTCGTAGCCCACCCCCTGGCAATCCACCACCACTTCGGGTGGGTTCTTGTCACTCAAAATGCCAGTGAGTTTGCCAATCATGAAGGGGCGCCCTTAAGTTGCACGGTATAGAGGAAAATCAGGGTTCAACGGCCCGTCACACACCGGTCGAAACCACAACGAACAGGATTATCCACTTGATCGTCAGACACACCTTCACGCCGCACAACAATACCCGCTTGTCGCACTTGTGTGGCCCGATGGATGCGCACTTGCGCACCATCGAGGCGGGCTTGCAAGTGAGCATTGCACACCGCCACGAACAATTCAAGGTGGATGGACCCAAGGCCGTAGCTCTGCAGGCCATGGAGATTTTGCAAGCCATTTATGAACGTGCCGATCGCCCGATTTCGCCCGACATGGTGCAACTCATGTTGGTGGGTGACAGTGCCGGAGATGAGGGGCAATTGCCCACCTTGCAAACCCGCCGCGCCGATCTGAAGGCTCGCACCCCCGTGCAAGCCGCTTACCTGGAAAGCATTGCCACGCACGACATCACCTTTGGCATTGGACCTGCAGGCACGGGCAAAACTTATTTGGCGGTGGCATGCGCCGTGGATGCCTTGGAGCGCAGCAGTGTGCAAAGGATTGTCTTGACGCGGCCAGCGGTTGAAGCTGGCGAACGGCTCGGTTTCTTGCCCGGCGATTTGTCGCAAAAGGTCGACCCCTACCTGCGCCCGCTGTATGACGCGCTGTACGACCTGATGGGTTACGACAAAGTACAAAAGGCGTTTGAGCGCAATGCCATCGAAATTGCGCCCTTGGCATTTATGCGCGGACGCACGCTGAACAACGCTTTCGTGATCCTCGATGAAGCCCAAAACACCAGCGCCGAACAGATGAAGATGTTTCTCACCCGCATCGGATTTGGGGCCAAGGCCGTGGTCACAGGCGACGTGAGTCAAATCGATTTACCCAAAGGGCAACTGAGTGGCCTCATCGATGCCGAGCGCGTGCTCAAGCGTGTCAAAGGCATCGCGTTCACGCGGTTCAGCAGTGCCGATGTGGTGCGACACCCCTTGGTGGCTCGCATTGTGGACGCCTACGACGCGCAAGGCAGTGCAGTGATGCGCGCTGGCGTGACCACGCGCCGCAAAACTTTGCCCACCGACGAATGAGCTACCGGGGCGCGAGCATCGTACAAGTCATCACCTCGACATACCTTGACTTGCTTCACCGCACAACCTTGAACCTGCGAACCATCTTTCCACTATGGCCTTGAAACAACTGCAACTGTCCCTGCAATTTGGTGACATTCCCCACGCTGCGCGCCATCGGGCGGCTTTGCCACGCCATGCGGTCACGCGTGCAATTCGGCATGCATTGACGGACGATGCCGAAATCACGGTGCGCATCGTGGGCGAAGAAGAAGGCCGCGCACTGAATCACAGCTATCGCAAAAAAGACTACGCCACCAACGTCCTGACTTTTGACTACGCCACAGGCCCGGTGGTGCTGGCCGATTTGGTGCTGTGTGCGCCGGTGGTGGCCCGCGAAGCCAAAGAGCAAGGCAAAACCTTGGCGGCGCACTACACCCATTTGCTGGTGCATGGCACCTTGCATGCACAAGGCTGGGACCACGAAACCAGCACCGCAGATGCCGAGGCCATGGAGGCTTACGAAATCGACATCTTGGCCGGATTGGGTCTGCGCAACCCTTACTGTTGAATCAAATCAAACGCACCTTGACGGTTTTGCCTTTAATCTTGCCGCGCGACAACTGGGCCTCGACCTTTTTTGCCAACTCGGCCTGAACCGCGACATAGGTCGAAAATTCGTTCACGTTGATCTTGCCCACTTGTTCACGGGTCAAGCCGCACTCGCCGGCCAATGCACCCATGACGTCACCGGCCCGAATTTTTTCTTTCCGCCCGCCCACAATTTGCAAGGTGCGCATGGGCGGCTGCAAGGGGCCACCTTCTGCAGGTTTTAAGTTGGAGAGCGGCTCCCACGCCGATTCACGCCCTTGCATGAGTTCGATTTTTCCCACCGCGCCCATCTCGTCCATGCTGGCCAACGTCAGCGCCAGCCCTTCGGCATCGCCCCGCCCGGTACGGCCAATCCGGTGAATATGAATTTCTGGATCGGGCGTCACATCCACGTTGATCACGGCTTCTAACCCTTCCACATCCAGACCGCGCGAAGCCACATCGGTCGCCACCAACACCGAGCAACTCCGGTTGGAAAATTGCACCAACACTTGGTCGCGTTCACGTTGCTCTAATTCGCCAAACAAGGCCAAGGCACTGATGCCTTGGGCCTGCAACACCGCCACCAAATCACGGCACTGCTGTTTGGTATTGCAAAAAGCCAAGGTGCGCTCAGGCCGAAAATGCGCCAACAACTTGGACACCACGTCCAGTCGTTGGTTCTCGCTGACTTCAAAATAAATTTGGCGAATTTTGTGCGCACTGTGCTGCGCTTCGACCTTGACCGTTTGCGGCGTGCGCATGAATTGCGCAGCCAGCTTGGCAATGCCCTCAGGGTAGGTGGCCGAGAACAACAGGGTTTGCCGTTCTTTGGCGCATTGGCGAACCACTTTGGCGATGTCGTCAAAGAAGCCCATGTCCAGCATGCGGTCGGCCTCATCCAGCACGAGCGTGTTCACCTGCGCAAGGCTCAACGAACCTCGCTCAAGGTGGTCCAAGATGCGTCCGGGCGTGCCCACCACCACATCGGCGCCATGCTCAAGGCTGAGCGTTTGGCCTCGCAGGGCCACGCCGCCACACAACGTGACCACTTTGACGTTTTGACGTGCGCGCGCCAGCCGACGAATCTCTTGTGTGACTTGATCAGCCAGCTCGCGCGTGGGGCACAGCACCACCGCTTGCACGGGCAGACTGGGGGCGCCTGTCGATTGAAGGCGCTCAATCAAGGGCAAGCCAAAGGCCGCGGTTTTGCCACTGCCGGTGCTGGCTTGCGCAATCAAATCGTGACCGGCCAATGTGAGCGGCAAACTGGCCGCCTGAATTGGGGTCATCTGGGTGTAGCCCAGTTGTTCGAGGTTGTGCAGGGTTGCGGGGGTCAGCGTGAGCTGGTCAAAGCGAAGCGCGTTCGCGGCAAGAGAAGGGGCAGTCATGCCCCGATTATCGTTGGCCTGATGGCCGCGCTTCAGCGGCTGGCGTCGCGGTAAATACCCACCGAGTAACCGCCCACCATGTCACGCCCCTGGCTGGTGGTCACAATGGTTTTACCGTCGGGGCTCACCGCCAAGCCCACGGTGAAGGGATCGACTTCGCTGCGGGCCACCACCGACCAGGAAGCCAAATCGACTTTGACCAATCGCGCCTCGTTGTTGATGGCGGCGTACAGGCTGCGTTGGTCCGGACTCAACTCGATGGTGCGCACGCCCAAGCCCACGCTCAAACTGCGGCCACCCGGCCCGGCTACTCGTTGCGCACCAGCCCCTTTTAGGGCCTGCACCAGAGCGCCTAGGTCATAGCGGCCAACCAGCCCGCTTTGATTGCCACTGACATAGAGTGTTTCGCCGTCGTGGCTGATCACCATGTGGCGGGGGTTGGGCACGATGTCGGTCACGGTGCCCAAATAGCGTCCCGTCGCGGCCTCAAAACCGGCCACACCGCCACCGCCCATGCGGGCCACCAGAACGATCTGGCCGTCGGGGGTGTACACAGTGCCACGCAAGCAAAAACCGCAATTGTTGTCTCGGTTGCCTTTGATGCCCTCGGTGGGCAATTTGCGCTCAACCACCCAGTGGCCGATGTAGCGGAAGTCACGCGGGTGCTCAGCACTGATGTCCAAAGCGCCCACTGTGTTGTCGCCCCAATGGGTGACCACTGCTTGCCGCGAGTCGGGGGAAATAGCGACATATTTAGGCAGAGGTCCAGTGGGCATCACACGCACCACCTTGTCGGTTTGCATGTCAATGATGGCCATGGCCGAGGGTGAAGAAGCGTTCAAGTCAAAGCTGCGTCGGTAGTACGGCACCCACAGGTACTTGCCGTTGTGCGAAACCGCCATCTCGACGGGCTTACCCAAAAAATGGTTGTACTGGCCAGATTTGCCATGGAAATACGGGTAACCAAACACCGTGGTTTCGTTTTGAAACAGCGCAGCATCTGCCGGACCGAAAGTGTGGTCAATCGCCTTCAGTGCTTGTAAATCTGGATAGCTGTAGACCAGCGTTTGTCCACCTTCGAGCGCATTGATGTACAACTTTTTGCCATCTTGCGAAAACATCGCCGACTTGGGGGATTGCACCCGAACGTCATACACATCCAGCGGCGCTTGAGGGGCATGGGTTTTGCCCAAGGCCTGAATACGCGCCACGCGAACCAAGGATTCTTGCGCCTGAAGGCCAGACGCCCCCAACAAGCCGGCAACACATGCGGTCCAAAGCAGTTTTTTCATTTCAAAAATTCTCAAAAACGAGGTGGGTATTTTCCACTCAAACGCCCGATGCGCGCAGGGACATGGGAATGGTCACGGGCCCGTCATTGACCAAGGCCACTTTCATGTCCGCGGCAAACCGGCCGGTGTGCACCACAGCATGCAATTGCTTGGCGCGATCCACAAAATAGTCATAAAGGCGGCGACCTTCTTCGGGGGCTGCAGCCGCAGAAAATCCAGGTCGGGTGCCAGAAGACACATCCGCGGCCAATGTGAACTGACTCACGATCAGCAGGCCGCCGGCCACGTCTTGCACGCTCAAATTCATCTTTCCACTGTCGTCACCAAAGATGCGCAGCTTCAAAATTTTGGCGAGCATTTTGTCGGCAACCTCATCGGTATCGCCTTTTTCTGCACACAGCAACACCAGCAAGCCTGCGCCAATGCGGCCGATCAACTCGCCCTCGACCTGCACACTGGCTTCGCTCACCCGCTGCAACACCACCTTCATTTCAGGTCCCGGGCATCTTGAAAATGGGCTTCCACATCGCTGGGCAGCAGCTGGATGGTGGCGCGCAAACCGGGCACTTCGCTCATCAGCGCTTGTTCAACACTGCCACGCAAAGCGGCGGCGCGCCCCAAGGTCCAGCTGGCGGGCATGTGCATATGCACATCGACGAAGCGTCGCTGCCCCGCTTTGCGGGTGTTCAGGTGGTCAAAACGGATGATCTCAGTCTCTCCGCGGTGATGCGAAAAGCTGTCCAGTACTTTTTGCACATCCGCCAAAACTTCGGGCTCGAGTGCTTCGTCCATCAGGCCTTGCGACGACAACCAAATCAGGTGGACACCCTCTTTCAAGATGTTCAATGCGACACCAATGGCCACCACCGCGTCTAACCACAACCAACCCGTTACGCCCACCAAGCCAATGCCCACGACGACACCGGCAGAAGTCCAGACATCGGTCACCAAATGACGGGCATCGGCCTCTAAGGCCAGCGAACGGTGCTGATTGGCGGCTCTGAACATCCACCATGCCAACACCCCGTTCAGGGCCGAACTGCCCACCGACAAGGCCAAGCCCCAGCCCACTTGTTCAATGGGTTGCGGATCAAACAGGCGATGGGCAGCCGCCCAAATGATGCCCAACGCCGCCACAACAATCAGGATGCCCTCGAACCCAGAAGAGAAATACTCGGCTTTGTGATGGCCGTAGGGGTGCTCATCGTCCGCGGGCATGGCCGCTACCGTCACCATCATCAAACCAAAAATGGCGCTGGCCAAATTGACCACCGACTCCATGGCATCAGACAACAGGCCCACCGAATCGGTTAACCACCAGGCCAAGGTTTTCAAACCAATGGTGATCAAGGCCACCATCACCGAGAGCCAAAGCATCCGTTTGGGTGTCATCCAAGCGTCAAGGTTTTTCATCGGCTTGGGTGGGGGTTCTGAGAGCGTTGAATGGTGCGGCAGGCGCAGCGGCGCGTCAGCTCACGGTCACTTTGGCAAACTTGCGCTTGCCGACTTGCACCACGTAAGTGCCCGCCTCGAGCTTCAGCCCTTTGTCGCTGACCACACTGGAGTCCACGCGCACACCGCCGCCGTCAATCAAGCGGCCAGCCTCGGTGGTGGAGGGCGCTAAACCCGCCGCTTTCAGTAGAGCACCAATGCCCAAGGGCGCGCCCGACAAAGACACTTCAGGAATGTCCTCAGGCACACCCCCTTTGCTGCGGTTAATGAAATCTTGCTCAGCCGCATCGGCCGCCGCGGCGCTGTGAAAGCGGGTTGTGAGCTCTTTGGCCAACATGACCTTGGCATCTTTGGGGTTGCGCCCGCCTTCGACTTCTTTTTTCAAAGCCTCAATTTCGGCCATGGACTTGAATGACAACAAAGTGAACCAACGCCACATCAACACATCCGAGATGCTGAGCACTTTGGCAAACATGCTGTTGGGTTCTTCTGCGATACCGATGTAGTTGTTCTTGGACTTGGACATTTTGTCCACCCCATCCAAGCCTTCTAACAAGGGCATCGTCAAAATGCATTGCGGCTCTTGGCCATATTCGGCCTGCAAATGGCGGCCCATCAGCAGGTTGAACTTTTGATCCGTGCCGCCGAGTTCGAGGTCAGATTTGAGGGCCACCGAGTCATAGCCCTGCATCAGCGGGTACAGAAATTCGTGCACTGAAATGGGCGTGCCGGCTTTGAATCGGTCGTGGAAGTCGTTGCGCTCCATCATTCTGGCCACGGTGTACTTGGCCGCCAATTGGATCATCCCCATCGACCCCAAGGGCAGACTCCACTCGCTGTTGTAGCGAATTTCGGTCTTGGCAGGGTCCAGCACCAAACTGGCCTGCTTGTAATAGGTTTCGGCGTTCAGCTTGATTTGTTCGGAAGTGAGCGGCGGTCGTGTACTGTTGCGGCCCGAGGGGTCACCGATCAGGCTGGTGAAGTCACCGATCAAGAAGATCACTTGGTGCCCCAGGTTTTGCAACTGGCGCATCTTGTTCAGCACGACGGTATGGCCCAAATGGATGTCTGGTGCGGTCGGGTCTAGGCCCAACTTGATGCGCAAGGGAACGCCGGTAGCCTCGGATTTTGCTAACTTTTGTAGCCAATCCTCCTTCGGAATCAACTCTTCACAGCCACGCAAGGTGACTTCTAAAGCGTTACGGGTCTTGTCCGTGACCGGAAATTTTGTAACAAGCGCTTGATTCATAAGGGTTTTTTCTGAAGTCGGTTCGATATTGAGCGGTACAATGGCCTTTTACCGTGAGTCACCCATTTTAGGGCTGACCCGATTACGCCAATTGCAAAATTCCATCTTGAAGAAGATGTGGATTGCAAAACACCCTCTTCGATGCTCTTGTTTGCCCGTTTTCAATCTCGGCTGTACGCGTCTCTCATAGGAATTTTGTTCCTGTGCGCTTATGTGCTGGGCGTCGCACTTTTAGCCTTCCAAAAGGCTTTGGTCTGGCTGGACGGACAACATCCTCACTTGGCGTTTGCGCGCCAAACCATTGCGCGTTGGCTGAGTCTTCACCCCAAAACCATCAGCATGACCTTGGGATCCGTTCTGCTTGCTGGCGGCGGCGGGGCTTTTGCGATTGCTAATTTCGGTCCTGACATCTCGGCACAACCGGTGGTGACGGTGACTGTTCCGGTCGAGATCGCCAAACTCGAAGAGCAAGCCCAAATGCTCGACCAGATCAACATGAGCCTGCGCCGCACTGACAGCACGCGCTCATCGGACACCCCCGAAAGTCTGCTGCGTCGTTTGGGCATGGTTGACCCCGAAGCGGCCAACTACCTGCGCAAAAACCCCATAGCCAAACAGGCGCTGAAACAATCGGGCCGCTCGGTGGTCGCCGAAGCCGATGAACAACAACGCTTGCTCAAGCTCCATGTGC
>JACCDN010628277.1_pt1 | contig 26861 bp, 21 predicted proteins | sample 7441691 | NCBI WGS metagenome assembly JACCDN01 (sample SAMN15323439, study PRJNA562643) | freshwater metagenome | isolation source: river surface water | place: USA:Blue River Watershed | collected 2017-08-16 | reverse complement strand
TGACCGCATTTCTCTTCGAATTTGCGTTGTAATTGCATGGATTCGTACCAATACTTGTAAGTCTCTTTAGAATACTTGGGCGCGTCTGCGTTTTTCTTTGCCATCTTCTTGATAGAATATTTTTAAAGCGGTATGCCGGGTTAATTCCGGCGCTAATCCCTGCAAAATTAGTACAAAATCTTTATTTTTACACGCTTTTAATCGCATTCATACTTCCATGCACCTCAAATCTCTTCAGGTCAATCAGTTTAAATCCTATGAGGAGGCTAGATTCAGCTTTATTTCGGAGATTAATTGCATTGTGGGCGAGAATGGTATCGGGAAGACGAATCTGTTAGATGCGATTCACTTTCTGTCCATGACGAAAAGTTCACGCGGTATCTCGGATCAGCTTTGCGTGAAACATACCCAAGATTTTTTCCGGGTGCAGGGGGATTTTGTGGATGCTCAGGACCGCGAGACACAGATTACTTGTTTGTTTCAAAAGGGTACCAAAAAGCAATTTCTACGCGACGACAAACCCTACCCCCGTCTAGCAGACCACATTGGCCACTTCCCCGTGGTCTTAATGGATCCACATGACACCGATTTAGTGCGCGAGGGAAGCGAGGAACGTCGCCGTTTCTTTGACGGGATGATGTCTCAGCTGGATAGAAATTTCTTAGATCAACTTTTACGCTACAACCGTATTGTCCAGCAACGTAATGTATTGTTAAAGCAATTCGCCGAGCGCGGCCAGGTCGACCGGCTCCATTTAGACAGTTACCACGCGCCACTAGTCGAATTAGGAGAATCTCTTGCAAAATCCCGTCGGGAATTTTTAGAGGTCTTCTTGCCTAGTTTTAAATTTCATTATGCCAAACTTTCCGACGACCGCGAGGACGTCGATATTCAGCTCGAATCTACGTTCGAAGCTGGGGGCTTTGACGCGGCGCTGCGCGCCGCGGAACCGCTGGATTTGTCCGCGCAGCGGACATCCATCGGAATTCATCGAGATGAATTTGATTTTAAAATCAATGACCACTCCTTGCGCAAATTTGGCTCCCAAGGCCAACAAAAATCCTTCGTCGTCGCCCTCAAGCTAGCGCAATTCGACTCCCTCGTAGCAGCCAAACCCCGCAAACCACTCCTACTCCTCGACGACATCTTCGACAAGCTCGACGACCGTCGCATCCAGCGATTGGTCCAAATGATGGCAGAAGAACACTTTGGCCAAGTCTTCATCACGGATGCTAGACCCGAGAGGACGAAGAAATTGCTGAAGGATTTGAAGGGGGAGATACATTATATCACTTTGTAGTCACCGCTTTGCGGCCCAGTCGTCCTGCGGACTTAGTCGCGGCGAAGCCGCTTAGTCATCGCTTCGCTATTTAGTCACGACTGCGTCGTTTAGTCGCCGCTTCGCGGCTGAGTGATTGCTTGGCGATTTTTTACTCTAGTTTCGACTCATTGACCAAGTCACGAAGTGACGACTAAGTCCGCAGGACGACTAAGCGACAAAGTCGCGACTTATTTCTTATATTTACTGAAACCTATTATCAACCTATGATCTCGATTTTTGCCCAGGCCGAAAAGCACCTGGAAAAAACAGCCATTATTTCAGATGGTGTTGAATATAAATACTCCCAGTTACTAGATGTCTCCAAGGCGTTTGCCTATACACTTTTAGACGGCAAAAATGACTTAAATGAAGCCCGCGTTGCTTACATGGTGAACCCTGGTTTTGATTATGTGCGAGTGCAATGGGGAATTTGGCGGGCTGGAGGAGTGGCCGTTCCTTTGTGTTTGTCGAATCCACTGCCTTCCTTGCGCTACACGATTGAGAATTCAGGCTCGAGTATTGTGGTCGTTTCCCCAGAATTCGAAGAACTTTTAAAGCCTCTATGCGAAGATTTAAATCTTCATTTAATTACCCTCCTTCCTTCGGACTCCTTCACTTCGGACTCCCTCCCTCCGGACATTCGCGAAGCGATTGATTCCTCCGGACTTCGGACTTCGGACTCTCTTCCTGTTTTCCCCTCTTCCCGCCGCGCCATGATGCTTTACACCTCAGGAACGACGAATTTGCCTAAAGGGGTGGTCTCAACTCACGCTAATTTGAATGCCCAAATTTCGACTTTAATTGATGCTTGGCGCTGGAGTTCTGCGGATTATTCGATTTGCATTTTGCCCCTCCACCACATTCACGGGGTGATTAATATCGTTTCTTGTTCGCTTTGGGCGGGGGCGACTTGCCAGTTTTTGCCTAGTTTTTCAGCGGAGGCTTTGTTCGATATTTTCAAAGAAGGCAAGTTGAATGTGTTCATGGCTGTGCCTACGATTTATTATAAGTTGATTACGTATTGGGAGTCTTTGGCAGATGTAGACCAAAAAGAGATGACCCGCATTATGTCCAAATTCAGACTCATGATTTCCGGTTCTGCCGCGCTTCCCGTTTCGGTGATGGAGCGCTGGAAGACGATTAGTGAGCATAGTCTTTTGGAGCGTTATGGGATGACTGAAATCGGGATGGCACTCAGCAACCCCTATGATGGTCCTCGCGTGCCTGGCCATGTGGGATATCCACTTCCGGGCGTTCAAGTACGTTTAGCGGATGAACAAGATAACGTCATTCCGGGTACGGAAATAGGGGAGATTCAGGTCAAAGGAGAGAATGTTTTCTCTGAATACTGGCAAAAACCCGAATCTACGGCGGAGTCTTTCACGAAGGATGGTTTCTTCAAAACAGGGGACATCGCGACGATGGACGAGGTGGGTGGTTACCGGATTTTGGGCCGAAACTCCGTCGACATCATCAAGTCAGGAGGCTATAAAATTTCTGCTTTGGAAATCGAAGAGGTCCTCCGGACCTACCCAGGAATCGATGATTGCTGCGTCGTAGGAGTCGAAAATGACGAATGGGGCGAACTCGTTAGCGCCGCCATCGTATGCAAAGATGACTTTGACACGAAAGCCTTAAACGCCTGGATGCGCGAACAAATGCCTGCCTATAAAACCCCAAGAGCTTACCATCGTTTGGCAGAATTGCCTCGAAACGCGATGGGAAAAGTGACGAAAAAAGATGTCGTTAACCTAATCAAAAACTAATATGCTTTTACGCGGAGTTGCCTTATTAGCCGCCTGTTTTGTAGCAGGCCAAATCCTAGGGGAAACCCTCGGTCGTTTCTTGGGAATCCAAGCGAACGTAGGAGGCGTCGGATTCGCGATGCTTTTCCTTATTTTATCCCAAAACGAGCTAGAAAAACGCGGCCTCTTCCACCTCGAAATGGGAGAAGGAATTACCTTTTGGTCTAAAATGTACATCCCCATCATCGTGGCCATGTCCTCTGTCCAAAACGTCCGCGTCGCCTTCTCTAACGGCCTACTCGCCCTTTTGGCAGGCATCATTCCCGTTATCGCCTGCCTCGCCTTGATGCCCTTACTGTCTAAACTAGCGCCCAAAGAATAATGGAATACATCATCACCTTTCTAGACAAAAACGGCCTCGTCTTCGCCTTCCTCGTTACAGGAATCATCATGTATTTCTCCGAAGGCATCTCCAAAACCCTCACCCGTGGCAAAATCCCCGGCTCCGCCATCTCCATCTTCATGGGTTTGGTTTTAGCCTATTTCGCCGGCCTTGAAACCCTGGGCAAAAAAGGTATCGCCGACATTCCCGGCTTCTCCGGTTTTGACCAAATGGGCGGCCCTGTGTTCCGCGACTTCGCCATCGTTTCCACCGCCATGGGCGCTAGCTTCGCCATCATCAAAAAGACCGGCCCCATCGGAGTTTTATCCCTTTTTCTTGGCGTTATCATCTCCTTTTTATCTGGTGTAATCATCGCCTATGCCCTAGGAATAACGGACGCCGAAAGCCTCACCACCATCGGTGCCGGTGCCTGCACCTTCGTAGTAGGCCCAGTAACTGGAACTGCCCTAGGAGCGAGCTCAGATATCATCGCCATTAGCATTGCAGCTGGAGTCGTAAAATCCATATTAGTAACGATCGGAACCCCTTTAATCGCCCCTTATATTGGCTTGAAGACGCCACAATCGGCGATGATTTTTGGCGGATTAATGGGAACCACCAGCGGAACCGCTGCAGGTCTCGCTGCCACAGATCCTAAATTAGTGCCATATGGTGCGATGACAGCTACTTTTTACACGGGGCTGGGTTGTTTACTATGTCCGTCGGTGCTTTATTTCATCATGCGCGCGATTATTTAAAAGCACAAAGCATAAAGCACAAAGAATAAAGATGGATTCCCCTGCGGGGATTAGTATGAGTTATTTTTCCTGTAGACAAGCCGGTCAAATCAAATTTTTTTCAAACTTTATTCTTTGTGCTTTTTGCTTTGCTCTTTGGAGCTGCGCGCCAGCGACTCGTGACACTTTCTGTCAATACCTGAAAACCTCTCTCAGTATCTTGAACATATTTACACATTAGTTCCCTCCTTAGACACTTTGACTAAATCGCAAAGCGATGACTAAGACGTAGTCGACTAAGTCACCTAGTGACGACTACGGCGCTCTGCGCCACTAACCCCATAAAAAATGGGCGACAGAACCTGCCACCCATTTTTATTTAAAACCTCCGGACTAGATCGCGTAGCGATGACTTATTGACTAAGCCGCAGGCGACTAGCGACTTCGTCGCTTACAAATTCTTCTTCTTCAACTCACTCACCGCGAAGTCAGCTGCACGAGCCGTCATCGCCATATACGTAAGTGATGGATTCACACAAGAAGCGGATGCCATCACTGCACCATCTGTCATGAATACGTTCTTCACTTCGTGTACTTGGTTGTGCTTGTTTACGATTGAGTTTTTCACGGAAGTACCCATACGAGCAGTACCCATTTCGTGGATACCTAGACCGATGTGCGTGCCTTGCTTATTGTAAGCGTTGATGTTTTTGAAACCAGCTGCCTCTAACATGTTTGCTGCCTCGTTCATCATGTCCTCGCGCATTTGTAATTCGTTTTGGCCAAATTCTGCAGAGAATTCCAATACTGGTAAGCCCCACTTGTCTTTTTGTGCACCTAGAACGAAACGGTTCTCTGGGTTTGGAAGAATTTCTCCAAAACCTCCAAAACCTACCGTCCATTGTCCCGGGTGTGTTAAGCTCTCTTTGAACTCAGCACCGAAGCCATCCGCTCCCACGCCACGTCCCCAACCTTCGCGGCTCGCGCCACCTTGGTATCCGAAACCACGTGAATAAGCACGTTTGTCTTTGCCCCAGTTTTGGAAACGAGGAATATATAAACCATTCGGACGATTTCCGAACATGTAATCTTTTTCAAAACCTTCCACTGTTGCGCTAGCACCCGCACCTAAGTGGTGGTCCATGATGTTACGGCCTAATTGATCTGAATCATTACCTAAACCATTTTGGTAACGGTTAGACTTCGAGTTCATTAAAATGGAAGTAGATTGAATCGCACCTGCGTTTACGAAGATGATTTTTGCGAAATACTCTTTTGATTCCTTCGTGTTTTGATCAATCACGCGAACCCCTTTTGCCTTTTGCGTAGCCTCATCATAAATGATTTCAGCGGCAATTGCATTGTGGATCATGGTTAAACGACCTGTGCGCATCGCTGCAGGTAAAGTAGCAGATAACGAAGAGAAGTAAGCACCGTAAGGACAACCACGTGAACATTTGTTACGGTAGTTACATGACGAACGGCCTAAGTCTAATTGTTGCTTCGTAGGCTGAGTTAAGTGCGCTACTCGACCTACGGTTACTGGGCGACCTAATTTCTTGTTTACTTCATTTTTGAAGTGAACTTCTGGAGCAGTCATCTTCATAGCAGGTAAGAAATCACTATCAGGTAATACGTCTAAGCCTTCAGCTTGACCAGAAATACCTGCAAATTTCTCTACGTAGGAGTACCATGGAGCTAAATCATCATATTTAATAGCCCAAGGAGTACCAATGCCTTCTTTTTCGTTTGCTAAGAAATCCTCGCGATTCCAGCGGTAGGTTTGGCGACCCCACAAAAGAGATTTACCCCCTGTGTGATAAGCACGAATCCAATCGAAACCACCTTTTTTCTCGATGTATGGATTTTGAGAATCATTCTCAAACATATAGCGAGTTTCCTCATTCGCAGTATAACCCGTACGCATGTTTGCCCAATATTCCTCAGCCGCCATATTTGTAGGACGACCACGGTGATTGAACTCCCATGGACTTTTCATAGCCGTTTCATACCCTTCGATATGCTTGATTTCGCGACCACGCTCAAGAACGGCTACTTTTAAGCCTTTCTCTGTTAATTCTTTTGCAGCCCAACCTCCGGAGATACCTGATCCGATGACGATTGCGTCAAATGTTTGGCCTTTTATTGCATCTATATTAAGATTCATTGTCTTCTAAATTTATCAGATTAATACATGAAAGATTTTTGAGTCGGCTTCATATCCGTAATCAACTCATACTTACCCGGAGTTTGCTCGTAAATAAAGGACGCTTTAACACCTACTTCAGATGTATAGTATCCTAAAAGTGTTAATTCTTTCATTAATCTCCAGAATGGAACACCATTAGCGCCTTCTAATGTGTCTTTGTCGATATTATCGCCCACTTTGATTTTCTTCTGAGAGAAGTTCTTCATTAAATCTTTTGTGTTCGATTCTAGTAGTTTTAACATAGCTACCTGACCTGCCGGCGATTGTCCTAAGAAATCGGCTTTAATCAGATCATTTGCGCCTTTTAAGAAGCTGTAATGCTCTGGCTTTTTGTAACAATCTTGTAACATCATTTCGATGAAGGAAGGAACACCTGCATCGATCGCACCTGGAGTGGAGGTTCTAGGAAGGATATGTTCAGCGACAGCTGAGACGATTTTGCGTTGTACATCGGTTAAGCTGAAATCAGCTGCAGCGATGGTGCTTTTGCCGTTTCTCACATCCATTGCCATTAGCGTAGGGGCTGTGAAAGCACCCCCTAATAACAAAGCGATTTGAGAGATGGCATCTCTTCTTTTCATCATGGTATTTTGTGTTAAATTGTTCTAGGTATTCGCCTAAAATGAGGCGGAAAACAAATTTAATGACATTCTTCATTATTCAAGGGCAAAATGTGATTTTTTTGTTAATTTTCTGACATGAATAAACGTACCTTCTTAAAAGCCTGCACACTTTTAGGAGCATCTGCTCCTTGGTTTTCGTATGCCAAAACTCAAACAGTCGAGTCACTTGCTTCGGACGAAGAATTTTGGGAAGGAATTCGAGGCGGATATAAACTCAGCCCTGACTTTATCAATCTAGAAAGTGGGTACTATAATATCACACCGGAGGCGACTTTGGAGAAATACTTTCGACATATCCGCACGGTGAATGCACAGGGTGCTTATTATATGCGGACGGTGCAATTTGACAATAAAAAACGAATCGCCGCGCGCGTAGCCCGCTTAGTCGGTTGCCCAGAGGACACACTCGTTTTAACTAGAAATACCACCGAATCTTTAGACACCATTATTAGCGGTTTCCCTTGGAAAGCAGGGGATGAGGCCATCTTTGCGATGCAAGATTATGGCGCGATGCAAGACATGTTTAAGCAAGTCGCTCGCCGTCAAGGCATCGTTTTGAAGATCATTTCACTTCCTATAAATCCAGCTTCAGATCAAGAAATTGTAGATTTGTATGCCAAAGCCATCACGGATAAAACCAAGCTCATTATGGTTTGCCATATGGTTAACATTACCGGTCAAATCAATCCAGTTCGTCAAATCTGCGACATGGCCCACGCCCGCGGCGTAGAAGTGATGGTAGATGGCGCACACGCGGTGGCCCAATTTGAATTCAAAATCTCCGACCTGAATTGCGATTATTATGGGGCGAGTTTGCACAAATGGCTAGCAGTGCCCTTGGGTGTAGGAATTCTACACGTTCGAAAAGATAAAATAGCTAAGATATGGCCGCTGCTCGCGGAAGAAGGAGTGCCAGTAACGGATATAGCCCATTTGAATCACGTGGGAACCATTCCCGTTTATACGGATTTAGCCGTAGATGACGCGATTGATTTCTACGAAAAACTGGGTCCTGCGCGCAAGGAAGAACGTTTACGTTTCTTGCAAAATTACTGGACAACTAAAGTTCGCCCTCTTCCACGAGTGCGCTTGCACCATCCGGCGGATCCCACGAAATCCTGTGCGATAGCGAATGTAGGGATTGAGGGAATTAAACCTTCCGTTTTAGCTGAGCGTCTGATGAAAGAATACAAGATTTTCACGGTGGCCATCGATGGAGGAAATATCCATGGATGTAGAATCACCCCTAATGTCTTTACAACTCTGAAAGAGCTCGATGTCTTAGTGAAGGCGATTAGCGAATTAGCAAGCTAACGGGTGATTTGACGAGAATATCTTGGTGCAAATCTTGCATCGAACCCGTCGCGTCATCGAACGAAAATACCTGCACCCGGTCTTCTTCTTGACTTGCCACTAATACAAACTTACCCGATGGATCGAAGGTGAAGTTGCGAGGAATTTTAGCCACGTTTTGGTGGAATACGCGGGTTAATTTCCCATCTGCATCGACTTTAAAAATGACCACCTGGTTGCTAGAGATACGGTTAGAGGCTAACAACCATTTTCCATTTGGGGAGAGATGGATATCTGCGGAACCTTTCACGCGTGTGGCGGAAGTATCAGCTGGGATGCTTTGGATCTTTTCTAATTGCGCGCCTTTCACGGCGAATACATCCACATCAGAGCTCAATTCATTCAATAAATAAGCGCGATCGCCTGTTGAATTGAAGCGCATGTGGCGTGGACCGTTGCCGGGGGTGAGGACGATTTCTGAACGTCTTTCGTCTAAAAGCCCATTTGCCAAAATGGTATGCGCATAGATCTTATCCGAACCTAAATCGGTCACAAACAAGGTGTTTTGATCTGGTGAAAGAGCGACCATATGGGCGTGGGCGCTGTTTTGACGTTCTTTATTGATGCTGGAACCATGGTAGGAAATATACTGAGCTAAGGGTTTTAAACGACCAGCTGAGGTCTGAAATACACTGACGCTACCTCCTGTATAGTTTGCCGTATAAACGGTCTTCGATTTCTCGCGGTACAAGACGAAACAAGGATGATCGCCGCGACTTAATTCGGTGTTGATCGGGACGTATTTCCCGTCCCGTAATTCGAAAGAGGAAACGCCTGCTTTCCCATCGCCCTCTTCTGAAACGGAGAACAGGTAATTGCCTGAAATGGCCTGATAGGAGGCCCCTGGCGTTTTAAGCGCATAGCTTTTCGTTGCTTTACCGGTTTTGGCATCCCAATTAAAGACCTCGATGCCGGGGTTGCCTTTGGACGTATAAGAACCAATAATCAGTTGCGGAAGGAGTAAAATCGTGTTCAAAGTCATATCCTAGGTGGAATTAGTTTATAGACCACCGGGGTCACGATGCGGGAGAGTAGGGTGGAGCTAATTAGTCCGCCTATCATCACGATCGCGAGAGGTGAAATTAACGGGTTAGTAGAAATGGCGATCGGAATTAAGCCCCCGATGGCTGTTAAGGTCGTTAAAATAATTGGTAGGAACCTCACTTCACCGGCCTCGCGGATGGCTTGTTCCATAGGCATACCTTCGGCTCGCAATTGGTTAGTAAAATCAACCAACAAGATGGTATTCTTCACCTCAATTCCTGCGAGTGCTATCAGACCTACCGTAGCCACAAAGGAAAGCGGAGTTCCCGTAAACCAAAGGGCTAAAAGCGCCCCCACGATGCCTAAAGGAATAACAGAGAGCACAATCAACGTACTTTTAAACGTTCCAAATTCAAGAATAAGTACGGCAATAAAGAAGAATATCGTCACTAAGATGATAGTTCCAAACCCACCAAAGCTCTCGTTCTTACTCTCCACTTCTCCTCCCATCTCGAAGTGGTATCCAGCTGGAAGCGCGATCTTTTCAAGGTTTTTCTCCGTTTCCGCAATCACCTCGTTATTCAAAAAGCCTTTTTCCACGAATGAACTCACAGACACTAAACGATTCTTATTCAAGTGACTAATACTCACCGGCGAGGTCTGAAGTCTGGCGGAGGCCACTTGGCTTAAAGGGATAGCCGTACCTTGCACGTTATTCACATAGAGGTTATCGAATACCTCTAGGCTTGGGTGTTTCGGATGCGGTTTGGAAACAACAATCGCATATTCTTTCCCCTCTTTATCAGTCATTTTGCCTAAATCAAATCCAGCCACCACTAGGCGAATCATGCGGTCGATGCTCACGGTAGGAATTCCTAACATGCTCGCCTTCTCCTTGTTGATATCAAATTTGATGTCTGATTTCAGATTTTTCAATGGGTTTTTCACGTAAATCGTCCCCTTTGTGTTCTTTAGCATCGTTTCGACACGGCTGGCGATTTGGCGCAAAGTGTCTACATTATCGCCTAGAATGCGGACTTCCACGGGAGCCACCACCGGAGGGCCTTGCTCGAAGTTTTTTACCTCGATGGTCGCCGCTGGATAATTGGTGTACTTTGTTCGCAGTTTCTCGATAAGATTGATTTTCTCATCTGCGCCTAAATCGTCCTGCAATTGCACGAATAGGTTACCATAATCGGTTCGGTCGTTCAGTGGAATCGCGTTATAGTAAATACGTGGATTACCTTTACCCACATTAGCAGACACGTATTTAACCTCTGGAAGCTTGCGCAGGTCGCTTTCGATCAGTTTGGAAACCGAATCCGTATAGGCTAAATTCGATTGCAAGGGGCTGAAAATATTGACCATAAATTGCGGCTTTTCAGAGGCCGGGAAAAGACTGAATCCGACGATAGGGAAGAGCTGTAAGGAAGCCACAAAAATGGCAATAGCAATCAATAAAGTAGTTTTAGGTCGTTGAATAGCCCAATCCAACAAGCGGGAATAAGAGCCCGAAATCAGTTTTTTCAACAAGCGCATAAATAGATTTCCCTCCGGATTTCCCTCATGCGACTTTAATACCCGGCTCGATAAAAACGGAACTACCGTCAGCGAAACAACTAAGGAAGCGACGATACAGAAGATCACGGCCATCGGTAGACTGCGGATGAATTCGCCAGACGCTTCAGGCAAAAACACCAAAGGTAAAAAGGCAATAATCAAGGTCACCGTACAACCTAAAACGGCCATTCCGATCTGATTTGTAGCTTTCAAGGTCGCATCTAATCGGCTATGCCCTTCGCGCATCCAGCGTTCGATATTCTCGACGACTACAATACTATCATCCACTAAAAGTCCTAATGCCACCACTAAACCCACAATACTTAATTGGTTTAAGCTGTAACCCATGATGTTCAATAGGATAATCCCGATCGCTAAAGAAAGCGGGATCGAAATCATCACAATGGAAGCTGCGCGCAAACCGAGAGGTAAGAGCGTTAATGCGACTAAGAGAATGGCGATGATAAAGTCCTTCAATAAGCCGCTCAGGCGTGTGTTCACATTTTCGGCTTGATCAAAATTCACGACTAAGTCGATGTTTTTCGGAAGCGTCTTCTTGAATTGAGCGATCACAGGTTCGTAGGCCGCCTGGGTCTTCGCGATGTTTTCTCCGGATTTTTGGGCTGCTGAAATGAACAAGCAGCGATTTTGATTTAGTCGTGTGATGTGATTTTCGGGGGCATAATCGAAATACACATTCGCCACATCCTTCAGAAACACGTTTTTGCCTTGGTAGGAGAACACGATGGTGTTCTTGATTTCGTCGATGTTTTGGTAATTTCCGGAAGTCAGGATATTATAGGATTTCGAGTTCTCGACGATACTACCGCCGGGGATATTCGCGATTTCGCTTTGAATGGCTTGCAATACGCGGTCAGGTGAAACCTGCATCTGCGCCATCTTTTCGATGTTTAAATCGATTTTGACTTGTGATTCTGGTAAGCCTGAAATAGTCACTTTTTTCAGAGAAGTCACCTTCTCCAGGTCTTCTTGCAGGCGCTCTGCCGTATTTTTTAATACATCCAAAGACGCATTGTTCGAAATCAGTGCCATCTGCAACACGTTCGTGCCCGATGGTGTGGCTTTTTGAGCCTCTAGTTTGATGACCTCTTTAGGTAATTCGCTTTTGATGCTGTTTAATTCGCGAACGATTTCTGAGTATTTCTCGTCCACCACCACGCCATATTTGTAGTAAACCGCGAACACCGCTAAACCATCACTAATCGTGGTATTTATCTTGCGGACATTCTCCAGTTCGTAGAGTCTTTTCTCCACCGGTTTCACCACCAGCTCTTCCATATCGTCCGGACTTGTACCCGGATAAATGGCGATAATCGGGAATTGAGGGGCATTCATATCCGGATCTTCGGCGCGAGGCATCGTCATAATCGTCACGATACCCACTACCACGACCATCAGGAACATGGTCAGCGTGAATTGGTAATTCTTTACCGCGTAGTTAGCTATTTTCATGATTAGCGAACGATTTTAATGGCTGAACCGGCGTCTAAATAGGCGTTTCCGCTAGTGATTAAGGATTGTGCGTCCTCTAAACCGCCAGACACAAATACCTTTCCGTGGTCGATGCTGGAGATTTGGATCCTCACTTTTTGAGCTGTTTTTCCGTCTTTCGTTACGAAAACATAGCCTTCCGTTGCGTTTCCATCTAGAATCGCATCGTAGGGAATCACCCAGGATTTGATCTTTTCGCGAGGTGTTATTTTAGCCTTGCCAAAAAGCCCCGCCGCCAGCTGCGCTGTCGGCGCCCCACTGATGCGCAAACTTACCCAAAGCGTTCCCGTCACCGGATCTACCCCCTCGGATTTTGACAATACGGAGGCCTTAAATTTTTCTCCCGAGGCCGCATCAATCGTTACCTCAGCCGGATCACCCACTCGCGTCGCCGCCCAGTCCCGGTCGCTCAAACCCACCTTCAACACCCAATTTCCTTTGTTCGCCCCGTTCAATAAAACGACCGGAGTTCCCGGACCTACTACCTGACCGTCATTGGCTAATTTCTTCAACACAAAACCCGATTTCAAGGCTCTGATTTCGGCATAACTTTGATTAAACGCACCTGCATTATAGGCTTCTTGCGCGATCTCTAAGCCTGTTTTTGCATTTTGGTATTGCTCTAAAGTCGCTACACTATCTCGGTATAGATTCTTAGCGCGAGCATGATCACGCTTGGCTTTCTCTAGCATGATTTGAGCTTGCTGTACTTGCGCTTTGATTTCGGTGAGATTCAAGCTAGCTAAGAGCTGACCCGCTTTCACGGCATCGCCCTCTTTCACGAACACGTGTTGGATGACACCACCTATTTTGAAACCTAAATAGGTCTCATCTTCCGTTGTGAAAACGCCGGAAGCTTGAATAGGGCGGGAGATGGATTCTTGTTGTAAGGAAATGACCGAAACTGGGATCACGTCGCTAGTCACCGCAGCGGCTTCTTTCTTCTTAGAAGAGCAAGCGGAAACTACCGCGATGAGGGAAAATAGTAGGCAGATTTTTTTCATTAGAGTGGGTAGCTAGCGGCTTCACGCTCGTAAGCGGCAGCAGCGATTAATACGTTGAATTGTTTTAATTGGTAGTTGATGGTGGCGTTCATCCATTGATTTCTGGCGTCCACGGTTTCTAAATAGGTGCTTACACCTTCCTTGTAGCCCTTTTCGATTAGGCGCAGATAAGCGGCTGCCGCTTCGTAGGATTTAGTAGAGGCTTGGAAACTCACTAAAGAGGATTGTACGTTTTTTTGTGCGATTTCAGTTGCCATATTGAGTTGCTTCGAGCTGAGATCGTACGCGTTTTTCGCGGACGCAATATCTAGTTGCGTCTGCTTTATCTTGTACAGGTTACGTTTTCCTGTGAAGATGGGGATGTCCATCTGTAAGCCTAGGAAATAGTAGGCGCTTTTGGTATTAATATCATAAATGGTGGACTGCGAACCTAAGCTTAAGAAACCACTCACTTTAGGCAGGAAAAAAGATTCATTCATCTTTAAAACGGTCTCTTGAAGCCCAATAGATTTCGATAATAAAGATAATTCTTCCCGTGCTCCAGGCGTGACATTATAGGCAGCGTTCAAGGCCTTTTCCACTTCGAAATCGATGCGGATCTCCGCCCGTAATTCCCGGTTCAGGAGAAAATTAAAGTACATCTGTGCCGCTTGACTCTGTTTCGCGGCGTCGGCCATTTGAGCTTGGATGTTAGCGATTTCACTATCTGAACGGAGTAGATAAGCGGGTAGGCCCTTGCCATTTGCAAGCAATTTTTCGTTGACCTTTTTGCCTTCCATGGCTAGATTTAGGGCATTTTCGTAGACTTTTTGAAGACCCAGGCTCAATAAATACTGGAAATAAGCGGTCTTGATCTGCTTAACTAATTCTCTTTTATAAAGAGATGCATCTTCGCGCTGTAGACTGATGGATTGCTCCTGAATTTGCTTGTTATAGCTGATGTCTTTGTTATAAAGGGGCATCGAAGTCTGGACTTTCACGTCGTAGAAATCGCGAGGAAAGAAATTGGTTTCTACGTTTGCGATTTGCGGGAAGGCCGCACTTTTCGTCAAGGCATTCAAAGTCGAATAGACTGGATTTAGTAAGTCCCCCACTGGAAAGGCGATGCTTCGTCCTCCTTCGCCACTTTGGTAACCACCTTGAAAAGCCACGGTGGGTTGGTAGAGGCTTTGGGCTGATTTTAAGGCGATCATCGCCTTTTCTACCTGAATGTTTTTTTGTTGTAGCGTGATGTTCTGCTGGAACGCCGTGGCGATGTACTCGTCGAGGACGGATTTTTGGCCTAAAACTGGCCAGGCAAGAAGTAATAACAGGTATTTCATTTTAAACTTTTTTCATTGTTTTTAATAACCAATCCAGCGATTCGTGCATCGTTTTTTCGACGTCTTCAGCGGGCACTAATTTATCCAAGCGCTGTCTAATCGCCAGAGAAACGAGGCCGTGTACCATACTCCAAACCGCCATCGCCACCGTTTCCACTTTCGCCGGAACTAATAAACCTTTGTCCATCGCATCCTGAACAATCATTTTTAAGGCTTCCAGCGCCTGATCACCACTCGACCAGCCTGCACCCATATCGATTAGCGTGGCCATAGGTGCTTCCTGAATGAACATTAAGTCATAATATTCTGGATTTTCTAGGCCAAAATTCAAGTAATTCACCCCCATCTGGTGCAGTCTTTCGATGGGATCACTGATTAAGCCCAACGCAATATTTTGCTCCAACATTTTCTTAAATCCTGACTCGCAGCAATGGAAAAGGATCTCATTTTTGTCCTTAAAATACAGATAGAGCGTCGTGGGGCTATATTGAATTCGTTCGGCGATCTTGCGAACGGATACTTTACTGAAGCCTTCTTCCACGAATAATTTCATCGATTCCTCTAGTATCAAGGACCGAATCTCCTGCTTCTGCTTCTCTTTTCTGGCGACTATGCTCATATTTTTAAAATTACAGCGTAAATATACTTAACAGTGTTAAGTTTTCAAAATTTCGTATTTTGCATCAAATCCAAAAGCTATGAAAATCGACTTTATCCATAAAATCCAACACATCGGAATTCCCGTTCACAACATGGAAATCTCGATCCCCTTTTACGAGCGCCTCGGTTTCGAGAATGTGATGGAGTCCCCCTTTGAATTTGACGGCGGTTTTGGGACTTGTGTGATGATGAAAAATAACGAGGTGATCGTAGAATTGTACCAAATGCCGGAAAAGCAATTAGCCGAAATCAAACAGCGCAAAGTCGGTCACATCGACCATTTCGCGATCGACGTGGAAGATGTGGAATACGCTTTTGAAGCCCTGAAAAAGGCAGGATTTGACATTATTGAGCAGGAGCCTACTTTTCTGGCTTTTTGGAAGAACGGCACGCGTTTCTTCAATGTCAAAGGGCCTAATGGCGAGATCATCGAATTTAATCAGATTCTTAAATGAGGGCAGCAGTTCTTGTAAAACCCTTGCATATCGAAATAGGCGAACATCCCATCCCAGTTCCTGGACCAGGTCAGTTGCGCATTCGTTTACAAGAAGTGGGCATTTGTGGATCAGATGTACACTATTTTGGCGGGCATCGTCCATTACCAGAACCTACTATCATCGGTCACGAAGGTTGGGGTTATATTGACGCTGTAGGCGAAGGATTACAACGCAATTTAGGCGAAAGAGTGGTTGTAGACCCCAATGCCCCTTGTGGAAAATGCCTGTATTGCGAACGCGGCCAAGCCACGGTTTGTCCTAATAAGCGCACCATAGGACTAAACGCCCCCGGTTGTTTCGCAGAATACGTGTTGATTCCCGCAGATTTCGCTCACCGCCTTCCAGATGCTATCGCTGCTAACGATGCGGTCACGATTGAACCCACGGCGGTAGCCTATCATGCGCTAAAAAAAGCATCGCTCGCGAAAGGCGATGCCATTTACGTCCTAGGGCTAGGTGCCATCGGGATGTTGATTACTCATCTATCGGTGCAACAGGGCCTGCAGGTTTTCGCCAAAGACCTAAATCCCATCTTGCAAGAAAAAGCATATGAATTAGGTGCCGTAAAAGGTAATTGGCAAGAAGCAGATGTGCGGGTGATTTTCGAATGCACCGGTTCCGCAACTGCGACCACACAATTAATTGCAGAGGCACCGCGTGGCGCGGAAGTCGTATTGCTGGGCCTTTCTGAAAAACAGGCAGGCTTCACCCCATTAGACCTAGTTCGCAGAGGTATTTCGATCCGAGGCTCTTTGATTTACGATCATCCAGGAGATTTCCAAGCAGTCATCAGGCTCATTGATGAAGGTAAAATTCAACCGCATAAAATCATTTCAAAATACATTCCATTGGCGGAGGTTCAAGCTGGTCTGCAAGCCGCTACAGATGGACATCCAGGGAAAATTATCGTTCAAATCGCATGAAAAACTCGATGTCCTGGCTCCAAATCGGAGTTGTCTCCCTCTGTTTTTTGTTGAATTTCAACGATGGAATCGATGTTTTGCTCGTTTCCTTTGCGGGAGAGCACATTATGAAAGAGTGGGGTTTGAATAATACGGAACTGGGCTATGTGTTTTCCGCCGGTCTAGCGGGAATGACAGCCGGCTGTTTTGTAATTGCCCCACTTGGAGATCAATGGGGGAGGCGCAAGGTATTTCTAGCCAGTCTGCTCCTCATCAGTGTGGGTATGTTACTCGTTTTTTTTGCTCCCTCATTAACCTGGCTATTAGTTTTTCGCTTTATCACCGGTCTAGGCATCGGCGGAATTTTACCCAATCTAGCCACCGTCGCCTCTGAGTTTTCAACGGACAAAACGCGTGATTTCAATGTCGGTATCGTACAGGGCGGTTGGCCTTTGGGGGCGATTTTGACGGGATTTGTGGTGGCTTGGATATTCCCCTTGCTGGGCTGGCGTACGACCTTTTTAATCGCTAGCGCATTTTCATTTGCGCTTTTGGGACTCGTTTATTTATTTTTGCCAGAATCTCCTGGGTTCTTGCCAGAAGCGAAGCAGCATAAGACGAAAATTAAAGAACTTTTTACTCCGGAATTTAAAGTGTCCACGCTCTTATTATGGATCGCGATTTTCTTCGGATTTTTAACACTCTATACACTGATTAGTTGGGTGCCTACACTCGCGAAGCAATCCGGTATGCCATTTGAATTAGCTACCTATGTGGGGATGACCTTGAATTTTGGGGCTTTTTCAGGTGTGTTTGTGATGGGTTTAGCGATTAGCAAGTTTGGCATTAAGAAGACGATGACATTGTTTTTTATCATCGCATTCGTGTTGATGAATTTCTATGGCAATGTGAAGCTGGATTATGTGGTGAATTTGTGCCTTGTTTTCTTTATTGGATTTCTAGTTCAAGGTGGTTTCAATAGTTTTTATCCGGCTGCTACGCGAATTTATCCGGCGGCGATTCGGTCTACTGGTGTAGGATTAGCGATGGGAGCAGGTCGTTTTGGGGCGATACTGGGTCCTACCGTCTTTGGCCTATTAACAGATAATGGAATGTCCGTAGCAGGTAGATTTCTGATTTTCTCGCTGCCAATTCTAGTCGCCGTATTCTTACTACATCGAATTAAAAGTAAAGAATTGAGCTAAATAGAAAAAGGCGAACCACTGGCCCGCCTTTTTACTCCTTAATCTTTCACTGTGTAATGTGCTAGTTCATAGCGACAATATCGCGCTTCACTTCTGTTTTGATTTTAAATGACTTCGAAGTCAACACTTTTTTGTTGATATCTAATACGACCATGCGGTAGCTACCGTCAGATAAACCCGCTAGATTGAACAATTTTTGTGTTGAAATGTACTCCTTGTGAATCTCATGATTTTCTCCATCGTAGATAAGTACAGTGGCTCCTGCATTTACAGATACCATATATTTTAATCTACCTACTGATTCGATATTCACTGGAAGAGATAATTCTGCTCTATTTGCGGCAGAAACGACAGACATACTGGCTACTAAGAATAGTGCAGCTAACGTGTACTTTTTCATAATGCTTGATTTTAAAAAACTTAGGCGGAATTATTTCCGTTTGTTGTCCCAAAACTAGGCGTTTAACATTATCCACAAATTAAATCCGTATTAATTTTCATTTTTCCAAGAAAGTTCTTCTATAAAAAATGCAAAAACTTGAAATTGTACTATAAAACGCCCTAAAAAAGTGAAATTTTCTGTGATAAATCTCAATGTTATGGAATTGTTATTTTAGCGACTCTCTTTTTAACAATCACTTAACAAAAGCCTAACACTAGCTTAACTGCCCCCGATTTGTGTGCGTCTAAATTTGTGTCATGATTAAAACATGTCATCATTATTCGTCTCACACCAATTTTATGAAACAATCAGTTAAGTACATTATTATTGCTTTGTTATTCCCATTAATGACTTTCGCCCAAGTTCAAGTATCCGGAATCGTTAAATCTTCTAAAGAAACTCTAGTCGGAGTGACTGTTTGGTTAAAGAATCCAACTACAGGAAAAAATGTAGGAGCAGCCACTGATCTAGATGGTAAATTTTTATTTCAAAATGTAGCGCCAGGCAAGTACCTACTGAATACGAGCTACGTAGGATTTAAAGAATATACAAATAATGCATTAATTGTGGGGTCTGAGCCTATCTTGGTAACCATTGAACTCGAAGAAGACAGCAAGTTATTAACGGACGTTGTTGTCAAAACAGTAGCTAAGAAAGAAACAGCTACAGCCCTTATAAATACATTAAAATCTAGCTTCATCGTGGCAGATGGTCTTTCGATTGAGTCTATTAAGAAAACACCCGATAGAAACGTAAGTGATGCCTTAAAAAGAGTAAGTGGTGTAACGATTCAAAATGATCGTTTTGTTTTAGTACGAGGTTTAGCGGATCGTTATAATTCAGCTTTATTGAATAAAACTCAATTACCTTCTACAGAGCCTGATCGCCGCGCCTTCTCATTTGATATTATCCCTACTGCTTTAATTGATAACATTATTATTAATAAGGGTGCATCAGCTAATTTACCTGGAGATTTTGCAGGGGGGGTAGTGCAGATTACAACGAAAGAAGTTTCAGGGGATTTTGCTTCAGCTTCCTTAGGAGTAAGTTACGGTTCCCTTTCTACCTTCCAAAACTTTAAATTAATTCAATCGGTACCTTTTCCATCTATTTTCCCTTCCACAAATACTTTTAGAGTGGGTAGTAATGGGGATAAGCGTGCTTACACGAAATTGATTGACTCACCTGGTATCACGGAATCATCTAGTCTTCCTAACTTCAATGGTAGCGTTTCCTTTGGCCTAAAGAAAAACAACTGGAACGTATTATTTAGCTCTACTGCGAGAAATACGTTCTCTTCTAATACCACAGAGCGTATAGATTATTTGTCTTCTACGGATTTAGCCTATAAATACAAAGACATTAATTTTTCTCAAACGAAGTCATTGAGTGGATTATTAAATGTGGTCTATTTAGGCCAAAACCGTTACAGCTGGAAGACCCTAGCGAATTACCAAACAGAGGATTATTTCTTAAACAGAACTGGTGAGAACTACGATAACGTGCAGAACGTATTCAGTAATTCTTCTAATGCGATTCGCAAAATGGTGGTTAACACTCAATTTGATGCAAAAATTAAGACTTGGGACTTCAATGTAGGTTATAATTTAATGCTTCGTGATCAACCTGATTACCGCGTGGATCCAACGGCATCCTATTTAAACTCAGGCAATCCGTTTTTGACGGCTTGGCGTGATTCATACCGCTTCTGGAGTGTGATGGATGAAAATTCAGGGAATGCGGCAGTCAATAAATCATTTGGCGATATAAAAGTGGGTGCCGGGTATTTAAAGAAATACAGAAATTTCAAGGCGCGTGTATTCCGTTATGAAACCATCAATATGTTAGGTGAAATAACGAATAACACGGATCGCTATACGGCGGACTTTGACTTAGCGAGTGGATTTGTGATGTACGAAAAAGAAATGGGTTTGCTTAAGTTAAACACAGGTTTAAGAACGGAATACAACGTATTCACCATCGGAACGGCTGATTTTAGTGGGCAAAAAGTAAATGTGGAAAGAGAATACTTAGACCTATTGCCTTCTTTAAACTTAACGTATTCTGCCACTGAAAAGACGAAGTGGAGAACATCCTTGAGTAAGACCTTAGCTAGGCCGGAGTTTCGTGAGGTAGCGAATTTCGCCTACTATGACTTTGTTCGGAACGCGCAGTTATTAGGAAATAAAGATTTAGAGAAATCAGATATTTATAACGTAGATTTTAAATGGGAATTATATCCAAAGGCAGGTGAAATATTTTCAGTTGGTGTTTTTGGAAAGAAATTTATCAAGCCTATCGAGCAAATCGTAGCCGATGGATCAGTTCCATCGAATTTAGCTTTGACTTACACTAATCCACCATCAGCTTTGGTTTATGGTTTGGAAATGGAATTCAGAAAGGCTATTAATTCATGGTTAGATTTATACTCTAACATGGCGTTGATTCAATCTGAGGTAGAAGTTCAAGGGGTAAAGCGCCAACTTCAAGGCCAATCAAATTACGCATTGAATGGTGGATTAAATCTTCACAAGGGGAATAATACCATCAATTTGACCTATAACCGCGTAGGTGATCGTATCGCTTCCGTAGGTTTCCAAGGTTACCCAGACATTTTTGAAAATTCCAGGGACGTCATAGATATCGTTTTCTTACGCAAATACAACAAGGGAGAAATTAAATTGGCAGTAGGCGATATTCTCGCTCAGTCCACTGTTTTCTACCAAAAGCCTTCACGTGATTTAATTAAAACAAACAACGAAACATCTGTTTCACTCACCGTTAATTACAATTTCTAACATGAAAAAATTACTAGTTATCGTAGCAGCTTTTGCAACATTTAGCTGCTCTAAAGATTTAGGTGGCGATGTTGCCCCTATCAATGTGCCGTCTACGACTACGTTAAGTGGTAACATTACCGCGACTACTACCTTAACTGCGGATAAGGAGTGGACTTTAAAAGGATATGTTTATGTGACCGATGGGGCTACATTAATTATTCAACCGGGAACAGTTATTAAGAGTGATATCTCTGAGAAGGGTGCTTTATGTATTGAAAGAGGAGCAAAAATTCAAGCGGAGGGAACCGCAGCGAAACCTATCGTCTTTACATCAGGTAAACCAGCTGGCGAACGCGCTCCAGGTGATTGGGGTGGAATCGTTATCTTAGGAAGAGCAAAAACAAACCGTACTTCTGAACCAACTATTGAAGGGGGTATCGGTCGCGCTTATGGTGGTTCTAATGATGAGGATAATAGTGGCGTGATGAAATATGTGCGTATTGAATACGCGGGTATTGCTGCTCTACCTAACTCAGAAATCAATGCCTTGACTTTTGGAGCGGTTGGTAGCAAAACAATCATCGAAAATGTGCAGACTATTTATGCCAATGATGATGCATTCGAATTCTTTGGAGGAACGGTGTCTCCTAAGTATCTATATGCTTATGCTACTGCTGATGATGATTATGACTTTGATTTTGGCTATACGGGTAAAGTTTCCTTCTCTATTTCAAGACGTGATCCACAATTCGTAGATACAGGTGATGCAGGAAATGGAATTGAGTGTGATAATGACGGAACAGGTTCTTCAGCGACACCGTTTACACGTCCAGTCTTAGATAACCTGATTTTGATTGGGCCAAATGATCCGGTGGCACTTTCTAATCATAACCTAGCGATGCGTTGGAGACGTGCTACTCAATTTGAAGTAACAAACTCTACCTTTATTGGCTACATGAAAGGTGGCTTTAGCTTGGAAAGTAATGAGACAGCTCAAGCATATAAGGATGGAAAGTCAATCTTCAAAAACAACAAAATTGGTACTCATACTACCAATGTTTCAAGGAATTTTATCAGTGGAGCGACTTCAATTATAACTTCTGCTGATGTGAAGACAAAGGCACTAGCAGATGGAAACACAGAGATCGAGTCTACAAACGCTGAAATTTTAAAACTGGAAAAGCCAAGCTGGACAACAGGTTGGACTCGTTTCCCAGTGAAAGGTCAATAAGAAAATATATTGGTGTAATACAGAAAATGCTGGAGAGATTCTCTCCGGCATTTCTTGTTTAACGGAGTGTGAAATTGTGGATTAAATTCTAATTTATTACCTAACTTAGCTAGGCATAATAAACTAAACTATGAATCGAATAAGTGGACTTCTGCTATTTTTTCTGGCTATCACATTTTATAGTACCGCTCAAGCGCCTAACTCTGATGCTAGAGTAATTGTCATCACCACAGACGGCTACCGCTGGCAGGAATTGTTTAATGGAATCGACACCTCCATTGTTAAAATTAAGCGTTTCCACCACGGTGATTCTGCTCGTTTAATTCAGCAATATTATGCACCTACAGTGCAAGGAAGACGCGAAAAATTGATGCCTTTCTTCTGGGGCAAATTAGCCGTTTCAGGTCAAATTCATGGCAACAGAAATCTAGGCAGTCAGGTAGATAATGCGAATCCCTATTGGTTCTCTTACCCAGGTTATAGTGAGATTTTAACAGGCCAAGTAGATACGGCCGTTAACTCGAATGATTATAAACCTAATCCCAATACGAACTTTTTTGAGTATCTGAATTCCTTGCCTGCCTACAAAGGGAAGGTGGCTGCCTTTGGCGCTTGGGATGCCTTTGATCGTATTTTGAATGAGAAAAGAGCAGGGTTTCCGGTTGTCAATGCCTTTGATTCTTATCCAGAAATGGAGAAAGATCCAGAGATGAAGATGTTAGCTAAAATGTTGAAGGAAACGTTCAAACCTTTTGGAATGGCAGAATCTATTGATGTATTTACGCATTACAAAGCGATGCATTATTTGAAAAAGAAAAAGCCGAAAGCGCTGTACATTTCCTATGGAGAGACGGATGAATTTGCGCATGAAGGCGCCTATAATCATTACCTTGATGCTGCTCATCAATTCGACGCTTGGGTGGGTGAGATTTGGGATTTTGTGAATTCCGATCCAGATTATAAAGGTAAAACAACCTTATTAATTACGACCGATCACGGTCGCGGTGATGCGATTAAATCCCAATGGACTTCACATGGGGAAAAGGTGAAAGATTGTTATCAGATTTGGTATGCCATGATTGGGGTAAATGTGCCTGCACTTGGAGAGGTGAAATCGAAAGAGCAAGTGTATCAAAAGGATTTAATTCACCAGGCTGCTAAAGCGATAGGTGTAAACTTTAAAAGTGAGGTAAAATAAGCGATTTAACAATTCCTTAACAGGGGTTTTTTAAATGTGCCTTACCTTTAATTATCATATTTTCTTCCAATAAGTTATGTTCGGATTAGATCCTACTTTGTTTTTCCTGCTTTGCTTTTGCTTGATAGCAGCGTGTGCATTTGAATTTGTGAATGGGTTTCATGACACGGCTAATGCTGTGGCAACCGTTATTTACACCCATTCTTTACGTCCCACGCAAGCAGTTGTTTGGTCAGGAATCATGAACTTTTTAGGACTCTTAACGGGTGGAGTGGGCGTGACCATGAGTATTATTGGGCTACTCCCCACAGAATTGCTGGTCGATACGAATGTCTACCATTCGATGGCCATGGCTCTTGCTTTGTTGATTTCAGCAATTTTATGGAACCTTGGTACTTGGTATTTTGGTATACCGGCGTCTAGTTCGCATACGTTGATAGGCTCTATTATTGGTATTGGTGTAGGTCACGCTTTGCTGCCTGAAGATTCGAATAAAGGAATTGCTGCCCTAAATTGGGATAAAGTAATCGAAATTGGTCAGGCGCTTTTGCTTTCTCCTTTGTTTGGTTTTGCCTTAGCAATCATACTGATGTATATTTTGAAAAAGACGGTTACGAACAAGGAGATATTTAAGGAGCCTAAGAAAAAATCGCCACCTCCGCTTTGGATTCGTTCGATTTTAATCGCGACTTGTACCTTAGTTTCTTTTTTCCATGGACGTAATGATGGTCAAAAAGGAATCGGTTTAGTCATGGTCATATTAATAGCGTTCTTGCCAGGGTATTTTGCTATTAACACTTCACTAGATATGCAAATGATTAAGTCTAGTTTAGCTACTATTCAAACGATTTCAGCTAAAATAGATACCATTCCTTTATCTGAAAAAGAGCGCGATGGACTAACTCAGCTGAGGAGGTCATCAACTGAATTAGCTGTGATAACCGAGCAAAATTTAAATCCCTCGACCCTGTCTACGGACCAGAAGTTTGCTATTCGTAAAGCCGCTTTGACGATTAACAAATTTTCTAAAAAATTGATCGAAAGCGAATCCGTTGCCCTTTCTGAAAATGATAAAGCTGCTTGGAAAAAGGCTACTGCTGGAACAAAAGCTCCGTTTTTTACCTTTGGGGCATCATCAAGTACAGGCATGGCAGGTGTTACCGATTTTGCACCTAATTGGGTGATGTGGATGGTAGCCCTTTCTCTTGGATTAGGTACGATGATCGGTTGGAAACGTATTGTTGTGACCATTGGAGAGAAAATAGGTAAAGATCACTTGACCTATGCACAAGGTGCATCTGCGGAATTGATCGCCTCATTAACCATTGGTTTAGCTACAGCTTATAAATGGCCTGTAAGTACGACTCACGTGTTAAGCTCTGGCATTGCAGGTACGATGGTAGCTCAGCGTGGTATCAAGAATTTACAAGGAGGAACCGTTAAGAATATTGTATTGGCCTGGGTACTTACTTTACCCGTTACCATTATGATGTCAGCTTTACTCTTCTTATTATTCCGATGGATTGCCGGATAGTGAGTGTTTAATTAAAAAGCTTTTGGATATACGAATAAGTGAATCCTGGAGAGATTGTCATCCCTTTTCCACCTGCGCCGTTCAAAATGTGGATAACAGTATCGACGGTTTTTGTGTAAACTTCTTCTTGTTTGGCTTCTAAATAGTGGCCTATCCAGGTGGACTCTAAATTCCATGATTCTAATGAAGCTATTTTTTTAGCTTCTTTTAAAATGAGCTCGTTAATTTCAGAGCTAGTTTCAAAGCTTAAATTAGCCTGTTCATTAACAGAAACGTACTCATGTGAGTCACCAAGAAGAATGGACCCATCTTCTGCTTGTTTAAACAAAATATGAATCCCTTTTGATTGTAGATACCTTTCTTCATCGGAAGTTTTTAGTTCAGAAAATGATGGGCACGATTTGAAGCTATCGTACCGTCTGAGGGATAATCCAGTTAATATATTAGCGTCGAATTGCTTTTTTTGTGGTACCAGGCGCATCATTTGGAGTTTGCATATTTTTAACTCAGCTGCAGAGTAGTGCTCTGGTAATAAAAATTGCGTGTCATGTCCATTAGCGATAATAACATGATCTCCCCAAAAAGTTTGCTTTTTAGCCGTTGTAATCATGGCAATACCGCGCTTTTTTTCAACACTAATTACCGGGCAAAAATTTTGATAATGTAACCCGAGGTGCTGAATTAAATAATCACGTAATTGGTGTACCATTAATAGGGGGTTAATGGATACTTCTTCGGGGAAAAATAGGCTCCCCTTCACATAGTTTTTATTGAAAACGGTGTATTTACTGATGGTCTCTGATGAAGAAAAGAGGTGGGAAGGGTAATCTAATTCTAGAAATTTTTTCGACATTTCTTCCATTACAGCCATTTCTGACTCAGTCGAGGCAATATAAAAGGAGCCATTTTTTGTCAGAGAAATAGCACTTTCTTCTTGTAGTTCTCTGTAGATTTTGAGGGATTTACGACCCCAAGCAAATCCATTTTCTATCGACTGTCCGGAGGGGATTATTTGTCCAAAATTGCGAACGCTCGCTTCATTAGGTTGCGCATCTTTCTCCAATAAAAGGACAGATTTGCCTTTCTTTAAGGCATGGTAGGCACAAAAGGTGCCCATCACTCCGGCCCCCACTATGACTAAACCGTATTTTCTATTTTTGATCATTTTGAATACCCTCTTACTGTGAATTTGGCACTGAAAGGTCTCTTGCGTATTGATTCAAAAATAGCAACTACATATTAACTAGATGTTAAGTCTATTTCATCAAATTATTATGAATTGAGAATAGGATAAACAAAAAAAGGCAGGAGAATCCTGCCTTCTAAAATCGGGAATAAAATAAAATCTATTTCTTTGCTTTTACTACGCGCGCTTTAGGTTTTGCTTTAACTTTTACTGGAGATACTGGAGTTACAGGTTTAGCAGGCTTTTCTTTCGCAATTAGCGCAGCAAGCAATTTTGCCTTTGCAAGCTTTTTCGCCTCTTTCTCTTTCTTTTTCGCGTCTTTCTCCGCTTTCTTTTTTGCTTCTTTTGCTGCCTTATGCTTTGCTTTCTCTTTCTCCTTCTCTTGTTCAGCAATTAGCTTACTGTATTTCTTAACCACAGATGTAATGGACTTTTGTGTCTCATTAAGCACTTTTTTTGCATTTTTTTCTGTCA
>JACCDN010772801.1_pt1 | contig 26869 bp, 22 predicted proteins | sample 7441691 | NCBI WGS metagenome assembly JACCDN01 (sample SAMN15323439, study PRJNA562643) | freshwater metagenome | isolation source: river surface water | place: USA:Blue River Watershed | collected 2017-08-16 | reverse complement strand
CCATCGCAATGGTACGTACGCTGTCTTCACCAAGGTGCTGTTGCACTTCGAGTACTAACTTTTCACCACCTTCTCTGGTGATTTCAAGTGCGTTGTAAATTTCTGGTAATGTTTTGTCCGGAAAATGCACGTCAACTACCGCACCAATGATCTGTTTAATCTTACCGTTTGTAGCCATACTATTGAAGTATAAAAAGGGTTTTGAAATATGTTTTTAAGCCTAAAACCAGGGTTTCAGATTTGGCCGCAAAGGTAAGGATTAGGGGTTGAGAAAAAAAGGAAAAATTGACTAAAATTTGTAATTTGTCAAAAATTCAAGTGTATGTCCCCATTTTTAGCCGAAGTACTAGGCACAGCCCTCATTTTAACCATTGGTACGGGCGTGGTTGCCAATGTAGCTTTACCCAAAACCAAAGGAAACGGATCCGGCTATTTGGCCGTTACATTTGGTTGGTTTGCAGCGGTTTTTGTAGGTGTTTATGCTAGTAGTATCATTAGCGGGGCCCATTTAAACCCGGCAGTAACCATTGGTTTAGCGGTAGCGGGTAAATTTGATTGGAGCTTGGTGCCTTCCTATTTACTGGCTCAAATGCTAGGCGCTATGATTGGGGCTTTTTTAGCTTGGCTGGCGCACCGTCAACAATTTAACGAAACCGCCGATGCGGCTACCAAACTGGGGGTGTTTTGTACCTCTGCGTGTATTAAAGATCCATTTCATAATATTTTATCGGAAGCCATTGCCACGTTTACATTTATGCTGGGGGTATTTTATATAACCGCTCCATCACAAAGCAATGGCGCGATGGACGCATTACCCGTTTCAATTTTAGTATTAGGTATTGGCCTTGGTATGGGAGGCCCTACTGGTTATGCTATTAACCCAGCCAGAGATTTAGGACCACGTATTGTTCACGCAATTTTACCTATAAAAAATAAAGGTGGAAGTGATTGGAGTTATGCATGGGTGCCAGTTGTTGGACCCATCATTGGCGCAGTAATTGCAGCTTACGTTTTTATGTATCTCGCATAATTTTTTGCTTTCATTCTTAATCATTTTTATGAACAAATATATTTTGGCTTTAGACCAAGGCACTACTTCAAGTAGAGCTATTATTTTTAATAAAGCAGGAGAAATTTTAGCCACCGCGCAAAAAGAATTTACACAAATATTTCCGGAAGCCGGACTTGTAGAACATGACGCCAACGAAATTTGGAGTACACAAATTGGTGTTGCATCGGAGGCTATCATGCAAGCTGGGCTTGACGCTTCGCAAATTGCAGCGATTGGTATTACCAACCAGCGTGAAACAACCGTGATATGGGATAAACAAACCGGACAACCTATTTACAATGCTATTGTTTGGCAAGATAGACGCACGGCTAATTATTGCGACGAACTAAAAACACAAGGGCACGCAAAAAATATTCAAGCAAAAACAGGTCTTGTAATTGATGCTTATTTTTCTGGCACAAAATTAAAATGGATACTAGATAATGTACAAGGTGCGCGCGAAAAAGCAGCAGCCGGACAATTATGTTTTGGCACTGTTGATAGTTGGTTGCTCTGGAAATTAACGGGCGGAAAAGTGCACGCCACAGACGTTTCCAATGCATCACGCACACTCCTATTTAATATTCATACCCTTAGTTGGGATGAAGAATTATTAGCGCTACTAGATATTCCAAAAAACATATTACCAACTGTAAAAAGTAGTTCAGAAATTTACGGTCATACTAATAATATGTTGACATCTCATAGCATTCCTATTGCGGGCATTGCGGGTGATCAACAAGCGGCATTATTTGGTCAACAATGCACACAGCCGGGCATGGTAAAAAACACCTACGGCACAGGATGTTTTATGCTCATGAACACAGGTACAAAAGCAGTTACATCGCATCATCATTTGCTTACTACCATTGCTTGGCAAATTAATGGCGTTACACAATATGCATTAGAAGGATCTGTGTTTATTGCAGGCGCCGTGGTGCAGTGGTTACGTGATGGATTACAAATTATTAGAACCGCATCAGAAATAGAAAGTTTAGCAGCTACGGTTAATGGCACCGACGGTGTGTATGTAGTGCCTGCATTTGCAGGGCTTGGTGCACCATATTGGAACCAGCATGCAAGGGGTACGATTGTAGGTATTACAAGAGGCACTAACAGAGGCCATATAGCGCGCGCAGCCCTTGATAGCATTGCCTATCAGACCATGGACGTTTTAGATGCAATGCAAAAAGATTCGGGTATTACCATTAAAGAATTAATGGTAGATGGTGGCGCTACTGCTAATAATATGCTCATGCAATTTCAATCCAATATTTTGCATACCAAAGTTATTAGGCCTACCATTACAGAAACTACGGCACTCGGTGCTGCTTATTTAGCGGGGCTTGCAGTAGGATATTGGAACTCGCTAGACGACATTGCGGCGCAGTGGCAAATAGAAAAAGTATTTGAACCTGCTTTATCAAATGAAGCAACAGATGCACTAAAAAAGGGATGGAAAAAAGCCATTAACGGGGCGGCAGCAGCAACGGAGTAATTTATCTACGCGGACGTAGCCACTGATCAGGATTTAACGGCACACCGCGCTCGTTATTGATGGTAAATATAATACTACCTTCTCCATCAATACTTTTACCTGAGCGGCCTAACATAGATCCTGCTTTAACCTCTTTACCAACGCTTACACTAGCACTAGAAAGTTGTTGGTACACCGTAAAATATTTACCATGACGCACCATTACTACCTGGTCGCCATTTACTTCTCCAACGTAGGAAACTTCACCGTCGGCAATTGATTTTACTGCAGATCCTTCTGGTAATGCAATATGTATGCCATCCGAATTTTGCTTAAGCTTGGTACCAGGCACTGTTGACACACCAAATTCAATAAACACATTACCACGATCTACTGGCCAAGGTAACCGTCCTCTGTTTTGTTCAAAATGCATAGATGTTTCACGACCTTCTTCGGTAGATTCAAATGGAGAATATGGACGTGAGCCTGCTTTTGCAAGTACAATGGGCTCATTGTTTTTAGCACTATTAGTAGCCGCAGTATTATTTTTTACAGCGTTGTCGGACGAATTATTTTTTGCACTAGCTGCAGCTGCATTTTTCTTGGCGTCGTCGAGGGCTTTTTGTTTGGCAATTTTATCTTTACGCGCAGCTTCTTCTATTTCTCGTTTAATAATGGCCATTACCGCCTGCTGCATGCGCACACGCTGCTTTTCTTTGTCTTTAATTTGCTTGGCAATTACAGACTCTTGCCCCTTTAACTGCGCCACTACTTTGTCTTGCGCTTTTTTATCTTCTTGTAATACTTTTAATTGTTCGCTTTGAGCAGAGAGTGTTACAAGGCGCTCTTTTTTATTAGAATTGAGCACGTCTACTTTTTGTGTGAGCATCGCGCGCGACTGCGAGATAGCCACCGCCTGGGTTTCGCGATTTTGACGGTAACTTTTTAAATAGGCCATGCGCTTAATAGCGTCATTAAAATTACGGGCCGAAAATAAAAAGTTTAGATACTCGTAACTGCCTCTGCTTTTGTAAGCAAAAACAATACTCTTGGCGTATTTTAATTTAAGGGTATCTAGCTCTTTACGAAGCCTGTAAATATCCATTTCATTTAAGTAAATGGTATTGTCTAGTTCGTTAATTTGATTGTTAATGCCACGCACCAACTCTTCACGCTTGGCTACTTTGCGTTTAATAAGCGCGAGCTCGTTTAATGAAAGCTTTTTATTTTTTTGCGTTTCGGAAAGCTGCCTATTTAAATCGGAGAGTTCTTTTTTAAGCTCCTGCTCCTTTTTTTGTAGTTCTTCGCGGGATTGTTGCGCAGAAGCGCCTACTACCGAGATCAAAAAAACTACTAAAAAAATAAAGCGTTGCAGGGTCATTGAGGGTCTTGTTTAAACGTATGTATTACTATTAACGGCAAAATGAGCCAGAAATTACTTTTTCTTATAGTTTTTAGGAATTTCAAACGAATATTTAACAGGATCGTCTATAGAAAACTCTTTAAAGTCTAAAAAAATGTCCAGTTTAGACTTTTCCGACATAGATATTTTACGGTCAGCAGCAAATGAGTAGGCGCCCAGGGGCTGAAAGTTGCCATAGGTAATATCGCAACTACGGCTACGAAGCGCATTAACGTCGTTGAGTTTTGAAAACAAAATACGCTGGGTACTATTGTCTATGTTAATGAGGTTTTTAAATAAATCTCCAACCATGGTAACCAGTAGTTGATTGTCGTTAGATTTATAAGAAACTAGGTTGTTGCTAAAAAATATCGGGTTGCCTATGAGTAGGTCTTGTAAAGACTTAAAATCAAAAGGTATTTCTGTTACTTCTTGCAAATATGCTATGGATCTTTTAGTAACCGATTTGTCCCCTACTTTTTGTACCAGCACTACGCTGTCTTTTGTAACCCTTGCCTGTAGGCCTTCTGCGGCGATTCCTAAAAATGTTCCTTTTACTCTAATTAAAATAACAGAATCTTTAACCATGCTTAAATACACGGTGTAATTATCCTTTTTTTCGGCACCTTCGTAGTCTACTTTTATTTTAGCATTAAAGGTTTTAAAATCAATTTTTTGTTGCGACACTTTGCCCATAATGTCACGCACAATGGCTGCCGAGTCTACCACCGGAATGGCATTGACCACAACAAGTTGCGCGGTATCTTTTTTAGACAATGCTTCTTGGATGCCTTCTACTTTTTTTACGGTTCCGCAAGCGGCAACCAGTAAAATGGTCGTTAAAAAAGCAAGTAATTTTATTTTCATCTGGTTGTGTTAATTGTGTTTTATTTACCGGTACTTCCAAATCCACCCGTACCTCTATCCGTTGGCGAAAGTGCATTTGTAGGTTCCCAAGTAATTTGCATAACGGGCGCAATTACCATTTGAGCAATTCGGTCGCCGCTGTTTAAGACTTGTATTTCGTTAGAAAGATTAATAAGTATCACCCCAATTTCACCTCTATAATCGGCGTCGATGGTTCCTGGCGAATTTAAACAGGTAATGCCCTGCTTTAATGCTAGCCCACTGCGCGGACGTATTTGAGCCTCGTAACCAGTTGGAAGTTCAATAAATAATCCAGTAGGAATAAGTTTACGCTGAAGTGGTTCCAATACCACAGATTCGTGCAAATGCGCATACAAATCCATACCCGCAGATCCTGCTGTTGCATAAGCTGGCAAAGGATTGCCCGACTCATTTACAATTTTTACAACAACACCTGAATTTTGGGCAGTTTGAGACATAAAAGTGGATTAGGCCACAAAGGTACGGCTAGGGTTCAAAAAAAAGGGTTAAAATGGGATGGGTTAGTTATTTTTGCCAAATAAGTGGCTTAAAACAGCTGCTAGCAGTATGATATTAAAAAAATGTGCTTTATATACCCTATTGGTTTTTGCAAGTATACAAGGCCGTGCTCAAATCATACCCATTGGCAGTATTAGAACCGAAGAAGCTACCCGCGATTTACAATTATTAGGCAAAATACCCAGCAATTACTCTTTTAATAACCGGCCTTTTGTGAGCTCTAATAAAATTGAGCAAGACTCTATTTACAAATGGATTGATCCCGAATATTTTGCTGCATCCAAACATTTTGATAAAATTTTACACAAGCGCTGGTTTAAAATAACGCTGCTACCACTAGAAACAATGGTGCAGTACAATTCTAAAACACCGTATGGATATAACAATGGCGCTTTTTTAAAAGCAAAAGGGATCCAACACTTAACGCGTGCAGGACTTTTTTTACAAGCAGGTCCATTACAAATTCAGGCAGCACCAGAAATTGTTACGGCGCAAAATAGTAGTTACGATGTAACACCCGCTTATGGCAATGCCACCACGCCCAATTATAAAAAAATATTGCCTGGCCAGTCTAGTGTTTCTTTAAATTTTAATGCACTTAGCATTGGTATTGCCAGCACTAATAAATGGTATGGACCGGGCATTAATAATTCGTTACTGATGAGTAACAATGCACCTGGTTTTGCGCGTGCATTTATTGGCACCAACAGGCCACTTGTTACACCTATTGGATCTTTTGAATGGACATTAAGTAGCGGTTGGGTAACCGAAGATTCTACTTTACAATTTGAAAACTACGCATTAAAGCCAAGCAGCAAACTCAATAGACGTATGTATTACAACGGTGTTGTATTATCGTATCAGCCCAGATGGTTTAGTGGTTTACACGTTGGTATTTCTCGCGCTTATGTTGTAAGTGAATCCGATTTAAATTCTAGTGCTTTTGATAATAGTGGTTTTGTAGATAAATATATACCCGTGTTTTCGGTATTAGAAAAGCGTTCTATTTTAGCCACCGAAGATCAAAAAGGTAGAGACCAACAAGCGTCTTTATTTATGCGCTGGGTGCTCCCTAAAAATAATTTTGAATTTTATGCAGAGTATGGTTGGAACGACCACGCCGTAGACGTTAGAGATTTGTATATGGGGCCCGGCCACTCTGCTTCGTATTTAGTGGGGATTAAAAAAATAATTCCTATGCCTTCTCAAAAAGCATATTTTAATTTTGATTTAGAATATATGCGTGGCGAGCAACTTGCAGAATCATTGGTAAGAGACGCCGGCAATTGGAATTACCACGGCGACCTACAAACTTTTACCAACGACAATCAATTGTTAGGATCTGCGGTAGGGCCAGGCAGCAATAGTATTAAACTTGCAACGAGCTATAACCGTGGCTGGAACCGTATTTTATTTTCTATCGAAAAAGTTCAAAACACGCCTCAATATTATAGCGTAAACCCTTGGACCGATATGGTGTATGGCACTGGCGCCGATTACCGGATTAAAAACCTAGTTATTAGCAGTATTGTAAAAGCCGTTGTTCAAAAAAATTATGGCTGGCAGGCTGGTAACCATAGCACCAATATTTTTGCAAGCCTTGGATTTAAATATTTATTTTAAATTGTAACCTATGCGTAATCATTTCTCATATTTACTTATTACCGCTAGCTGCTTGATTGCAATGGTAGCGGATGCGCAAACGGTTACCGACCCTTCGCAACAATTATACATTAGAAGACAACAATTATCAGGAACTTTTAATAAAAATTATAGTTTTTCGCAGCGCTATTTATTAGCGGGTCAAACAAATTTTGATCAAATCATTCAAGACTTTTCTTTTGGCGACCGCATTGTGCACAATATAGAAGGCACTAAAATATTAGATACCACAAAGCAAAAAATTAGACTCTTACCACTTAGTAAATGGGATGTATACAATACACACCACCCTATTACTATTAATGACGCCGAAATGATTCCTAGTGTTGGGTATCAGACGGTTATTAGCACTGGTATTTTTTACGAGCATGGTCATATTACCGCTCAGTTTAAACCAAGTTTTGTTTTTACAGAAAACAAGCCTTACGAAACTTTTTACACCGAGCATAATGCTATTCATTGGAGAGATTATTACCAGTGGATTAATAAAATAGATATGCCAGAACGCTTTGGCACCAGCCCTATCAACCGTATTGCACCGGGCCAATCTTTTATAAAATATAATTTTAAAAACAGCTCGGTGGGTATCTCTACCGAAAATAGATGGTGGGGTCCTGGGTATTATCAGTCTTTACTGTTAACCAATAATGCTCCCGGATTTTTACACTTAGCGTATGAGAGTAAAAAGCCAATGAAAACAATTTTTGGCAGCATTGAGTGGCAGGCCATTACCGGTGTACTAGAAAATTCTCATATAGAACCTTTAGAACCAAGAAGGGTTTATTACGGCACTACTTTATATGTGCCTAAGCCCGATAAACAACGCATGTTTACAGGCTTAACAGTTACGGTACAGCCTAAATTTTTAGACGGACTGTTTGTAGGCTTTGCAAAAACAGCTTACATGTATACACAGGAAGCAAAAAGTCCATTGGATTATTTACCACTCTTTGGATTTTATGGTGTTAACACCACGCAACTAGAAAAAAATAAGCGTAAGCAAATGATGGGCAGCCTTTTTGTTCGTTATTTAATGCAAAAAGAACATGCCGAATTTTATGCCGAGTTTGGTAGAAACGATCAAACCCTAAACCCATTATTTTTAATGGCTAATACCACGGTGCCTACTGCATTTGTGGCTGGCTTTAGAAAATTATTTCCTCAAAAAAATGGCGCTAACCTAGAGTTTGGCATGGAACTTACGCAGTTAAGTTTTAACAATGCCAAGCTAATTTTTGATGCTAAAAGTTGGTACTTAGGCGACTCTGTAAAACAAGGCTATACCAATAGAGGTAAAGTAATGGGATCTGGTTTAGGGCCTGGTGGCAATAGTCAATTACTTGAAGTAGCGTATAACAAAGGCATTAACCGCGTTGCACTTGTTGTAGAGCGCCGTATCCATAACAACGACTTTTTTTATTACACGTTTGAGCGCATTAAAGATTGGCGTAGACACTGGGTAGACGCGATAGCTACTTTAAAAGTAGACCATCATTATAAAAACTTTTTATTTGGTGGAAGCTTTACTGTTATGCGCAGTAATAATTACCAGTGGTGGTACAAAGAGTATGATCCGGTTATTAACCCTAGCACGTATTATAAAAACGGTTTAGATTTTATGACGCTACAAGGTCAGGTGTATTTCCACTACCGCTTTAACTTAAAGTAAAAGAGTAAAGAGGCAAAGCCACCAGCAAAGAAACCTACCAATAATCCCAAATACCAATCAAGTTTATTGCGCTTGGGTAATTTTAATTCATCTACTACTACAATAGAAGGGGTTTCTTGTATAAGCGCTGTTTTAGCCACTTCTAAGTTTTTTAGGAGCTCGCCGTATACAATATTTGCAAAAGTTTTATCCTTTGATTTTATTTCTGTGCTAGCGCTGATGCCAGACGCTAATGCTGGGTTTATATCTATTTGATTGGTAACAGCAGCCTGCGCCGTAGCAAGGGTTCTGGCGTTTACCACCACACCTAAACTATCTACACGGTGTTGCAAGCGATCTAGATTTTTACGCAAGCGACCAGTTTTTCCTTCAATATAAAAATTAGTGGTGGTTGATAATAAACGTTCTGCCAAAAGCTTACTTAATAACTCGTCTCTAGTTTCTATATCTATCGAATAAAATCCTAATTTTTTATCTGGCTTACTAATAGACAATTCTTTTTCTACAATTCTTTTTAAAACAATGCCAAACAAAGAATCTTCTACCCTAGTAAATTTATTTTTAGTGGTTGCAAATGAAACGGCAAAACCAACTTTACTACTACTCTCCCATTTTTTATTCCAGCCCATGGTAGCAATGTAATGATCTGCTAAACTGTAGGTACTGTCTTTACCTGCTAAAGGATACGGCGTTTGTAAAGCACGTTGTAAAAGCAATTTACTTTTGGCAAGTTCCAACACATTATCGCCAGCAAGTACGCCATTACCACCAGTTAAAGAACCAAGGTCTAAACCAAACTGTCCAGCCACCATCGACATTAAAGAGCTGCTGCTACTTTTACTATCCTCTACAAAAAAACTAATATTAGACTGGTAAGTAGTAGGTTTTAATGCGGCGTAACCAAGGCCTATTAATCCACCCAATACAGCGCCTACAAACAACTGTTTTGTTTTTGTGGTAATAACTATAACCACACTATTAAAAGCGTTTACAAGCGGTGCTCTAAATGTATATTGGTCTTGAGAATCTTGCATGGTGGTTACTTTTTAAGTAATACAATAATACTTACGAGCGCCGTTACAGACGTTAATATAGATGAAATGGTATTGGAACTAATTAGTTTAGACATACTCGCATCGGTAGCAGGTACTATAATTTTTGATCCAGGTAAAATGGTTGGATACGAACGGAAAAATAAAAAGCGTTTTGTTTTTTTATTGAGTCCATTGCTATACTGCACGTAAGCTTTTTTAAGTACCGCCTTGTCCGTTAAACCACCTGCTGCTGCTATATAGTAGCGAAGGCCGGTTCCACTATATTGTACAAATTGTTGGTTAAACACAGCACCTGTTACTTCTACTAGTGGCTCTGTTTTTGGAATATAAATACTATCGTTAGATCCTACGCGGTAATCACTTTCTTGTAAATCTATACCTACCAGTACGCCTTGTCTGTAAATTTTAATTTGTGCCATATTACCAAACTGTGTAAGACCACCTGCACGCTTAATTAATTCGGCAGCAGTTTCTTTGCGGTTGGTTAACGAAAAACTTCCTGGGTATAACACTTCGCCACCAATTTTTACCACACCAATAGATTCTTGGTTTAACACAGACAATACCACAATTTTATCTTTAGCTACTAGCTCAAAAGATTTTGTTCCGGCATTTAATTCTGGCGCTACCGATAATTTATAACTGTCTAATATTTGATTGGCAATGCTGTCTTTTCCATTAGCCGTATAACGCAACACTTCTACTTTTCCATTGTCGGCATTATTGGTTAAGCCGCCCGCTAATAAAAGTGCATCTTCTAATTTCATGCCTTTTCTAAACTCAAACCTACCTGGGTTGTTCACCGCGCCCGTTACTTCTATACTGCTGTATTGGCGCAGATTTTCTGTAAATGGAATATATACCGAGTCGTCTTTGTTTAATATGATATCGAGTGCAGGCTGCTTTTGAAGCTCTGTTAAATCAAAACTTACAAGCTGCTTTTGCATGTCTTTGTCTATCCTGTTAATATAACCTCGTTGTAAAAAAGCACCTTCTCTAACACCACCCGCCTTTTTTAATAATTGTTTAAGGGTTAATTGAGGTGTTAACTCGTAATTGCCACCAATGGTAACGGCGCCTCCAATAAATACTTTGTTGGCATAACTCTCATTTACTTTATCAGCAAAAACAGAGTCCCCATTTTTTGGCAAGTAGGTACTAAAATCTGTGGCGGCAACGTCTTTTATTTGACGCTGCGATGCACCGTACTGAAATATTTTTACGCGCTCTTTAAAGGCGGTATCATTAAAACCACCCGCCATCGTTACAAGGTCTGCAAGATTTTCTTGTGGTTGTAATTCGTATACTGAGTTTCTTTTAAAGGCACCCGTAACAGCAACATGCTTTTGATAAAAAGGAAAATAAATAACGTCTTGGTCTTCTATTTTAATATTGTTGGTAAGGTTACCATTTAATAAAAATTGATAGAAGTCTATCTCCGCAATTTTTTTATTGTTGCGCATTACGTATATATTACGTAATGATCCTTTTTCGGTAGGACCACCCGTAATGTATAGTAAATTAAATACAGAAATTACACCCGGCACACTGTAGGTACCTGGCCTATACGCTTCGCCAGCAAGGGTTACACGTATCGTGCGGTATTTATTAAGCAGTAAAGTAAGTTTGGTTTGTCCGGCTTTTAATAGTGGATAAGAACGCGCCATTTTTTTAGCAATGACACCCTCTGCTTGTTCTAAACTAAGGCCACTTAATTGTACAATGCCTACATATTTAATATTGATAAAACCGTCCGGTGTAATTTTTAACAGCTGACTACTTTCGTTTACGCCTGTTAAAATAAGTTGGAGTTGATCGTCGGGGCCTAAAATATAACTTTTAGGTGCCGCAAGTTTCATATTGGGTGCAAACGTATTTTTTGCAACAGAGAAAAAGCGGATTCCAAAAATGGCTGATGACCTACGCGTAGGCATTTGCTTTATAAAACTGGTATCACCCATCGATGCATTTAAATCTTCGGCTTCTTCTTCTAAATCTGCTTCGGGGGTTTCTTCTACCTTTTTTTCAAATCTTTTTTTGAGTTGTAAATACTGCGCGCCATTTACACCCATTTGGGTAAATATTTTGATCACTTCCGACTCGGTCATACCGGTGTTGGTTGCATTGCGCCACAACTGAAAAAGTTGCGCTTCACTCATACCACCCATCACAGACAATGCGCCCGTAGGTTTTTTAATTTGAGCAAATGAACCAGTTGGTGCCACCACTGTGGCTGCCAATAAAAATATAAGAAATACTATTTTACGCATAATCACTTTTTCTAGGTCTGTGAAATTAAACTATTAATCATTTACCATCCGAAATTGAAGCCAATTTGTAGCTGCGACTCTTTTAGCATAGGGGTTGACGGGTTGGCAAACCTATGTTTGCTGCTATAAAATTGCGCGTTGGCATATACGCCATGGATAATTTCGTAACGGGCCTGCACATAATAGGTAGACTGATGGTATTGATAATCAAATAAAAACGAAGGTTGTGGTTCCGAAAAGTACTGTTGTAACAGTGTTCCAGGCCCACCCTTTTTAATATTGTTAAAGCGTCCGGTAATAAATAAACGGGCCATTGGTTTGTACGAAAAAAACCAAGTGCGTCTATCAAAATTATTGCCCATCCAATCGCCTAAGCTATAGTTAGCATGGGTATAGGTTTGAGGCGTAATATAGTTGTTGTATACAAATGGATTAACGCGGGTATACTCGGCTCCAATCGATAAATTTTTAAGTACGTCTTGACGCTCAACTCCAAATGTTACACCCACTTGGTTTCTACTTTTTGTTTGGTTAAAAACTTTGGTGAGTCTAAGTTCATCAATTAATAATGTTCCATAAATATGTGTCTTGGGCACTATGTTACGCAGGCTAGCACTAAAAAACAATTGACTGTTTCCACTAGCCCCATTATTGGTACCCATGGTGTTGGCCTGATCCACTGCTTTAAAAAATAACACTGGAATAAAATATGGAAGGTGTAGTTGATCGTTGTAAATAATGGATTCTCCAATGCTAAACACCATGCCTTTTTTGGGCATAATTTGCACCGAGTGCATCACCATGTATTTGTTTACAAACGGCGTATACTGGCCACCATACACGGTATTACCCAAATTATAAATGCGGCTGCTATCAATAATATTGGATTGTAACCAAGTGTGCGCATAGTTAAAATGTAACCAAGAAAGTGGCTTGTAATCGAGTCTTATATAAGGGTAAGTAGGCGCTTTACCACTTAATACAATACGTCCGCTGTTGGCGTATCCCCACATGAGTTGGTCTTGACCAATGCTAATGGTTCCGTTTTTAAAACGGTAGCTAATGGAGGCGCGTAGGTCGGAATAGTTTAACTTTTTTTGTAGCGCAGTATCTTTTTTAATAACACCCTGAATGTCTGTTTTTTGTTTGTCGTAATCGATGCCTGTGCCCGACTCTGTAATATCTCGGTAGTAAAATTGAAAATTAAAATGCTTGCCTAAGTATCCACGAATGTAGGCGCCATTACCATACTGCGTAACAGATTTATTATTGGATCCGGAGATTCGTTGAAGTCCTGACACCGGATCTAGTTGCATGTAAAAATTACCACTACCTACTGTTGCGCCGCGCCACCTACCAAATTTATCTTTAGATAAAATAGAAAGTTTTTGCATAACGGTATCTTCCGGTGCAACGGGCGCCGTGTATTCTTTAATAAAAAAAGCAAGCTCTTCTTTTTCTATTTTATTAAGTGACGCTTGTTTGCTTGATAATATTTTTAATGCCTCATTAATTTGTGTATGGGTTATAGGTAGTACTACGTCTTGCAACGTAATAAGCCCCTTATCTGCCATACGCGTGAGGTAAGGATAAATTAATGAACGGCTGTCTTCCCAAATGGTTTGGGCCTGCAAAACACCTGCTACACAAAGGTTTGCAGCAATTAGCACCGTTAACATTTTTATTTTACTAGGTATATTAATACGCATGAACATCACCTTTAAAGAGGTTTACAATTGTTTGCAAAATAATTTGCAGGTCTAACCAAAAACTCCACCTATGAATATAATAGAGATCATAATTTAAGCGGGTTTGCATATGCTGAATATCGGGCATTTCACCACGAGCCCCATTTACTTGTGCCCAACCTGTTAAGCCTGGCTTTACTTGGTGGCGCAGTAAATAACTATCAATTTTTTGCAAGTATTCTACGTTTTGCGGTGTTACGTGGGGGCGTGGGCCAACCACAGACATGGTGCCAATAAGCACACTCCAAAACTGTGGCATTTCGTCAATACTCCAAGTGCGAAGCCACTTACCTAATGGTGTAACCCTTGGATCATTTTTTATGGTATGTTCAAATTTATCTGAACCATTTGTATTGACGTACATGGTTCTAAACTTGTAACAGTTCATTTTGGTATTGTTAAAACCCCAACGCTCTTGCACAAAAAATACAGGACCTTTTGAGGTTAGCTTAATAAGTATCGCTACTAATGGAAATAACCAAGTAGCTATAAAAATTAAAAATGCCGCGCTAAATACAATGTCAAAAATGCGCTTCCACAATTCATTTTCATATTTATCAAGTGGTAAAGATCGTAGGTTTAATACTGGAATTAAACCAATCTGGTCTATCTCAAACGTAGTAGAGGTAAACTGCTCATAGTTAGGCACTATAAGGGTTTTAACGTTTTTGGCATCGCAGGTTTCTAGGTAATACCTAATAGATGCTTCAGTTAAAGAAGGTAAAGAAACAATTACTTTTTGCACTTGATGTGCATCAATTACGGTAGCTAATTTATCGGTAGTACCTAGCCACTGTAAATCTGGAATATTAAAATCTTGTTCACTTACATACCCTATGCAGTTGTAACCATAATAAAAATGCGTAGTAAGTGTTTCACTTAATTTTTGAATACTAGAAGCGGTACCTATTAAAATTAATTTTTGAGAAAGGGTTTGGTCATTAAAAAAAGACCAATGAATTTTTTTTCTAATTAAATACTTTACCAGCACTTGCAGCAACCCAAATAATACAATAACGGCTGCAATAAAAATGGCGTCAATAGTTGACTTACTAATAAATAATATTGCGGCTACTAAAATAAATTGAATGATGCCCGCATTGAGCACTATAACAATTTCTTCCACAAAATTATTGGATACACGGTCTTTGTATAATTTGGTAAAAATTGCCGAAACAAACCAAGTAAATATTAAAATAAATAATAATAAGGTTTGGTTCTTTTGAGGTGTAGGGATAAACGCGGCGAGCCCCTTTACGGCAATTATTTGTATGCTGTAAAAAGAAAGTACTAAAATGAGCACGTCCAAAAACCTGCGCATTTTATACAACTTCATTGTCCAAAGTTTAGCCATTAACCTGCATCTGTTGTTAAAGGCTTAAAAATAAACAATTTATGCGTGTTTGGAGGCATTTTTGAGGCCATCAAGGGCAATGGCTACAAAGCTGGCAGCGGCTTTGTCCCAGCTAAACTGTTGTAAAACAGTGGGTTGTGCATCTCTAGAAGCTTTTACGGCAGGGGTATTGTTAACAATAGCTTGCATTTGACTTGCTAATTGATCGGTATTGGAGGGGTCAAAATAGAGTGCACCCGCCTGGGCAATTTCTGGTAAACAGGAATTATTGGCTGCTAGTATAGGCAGTTTATACCGCATGGCTTCAAGTATTGGGAGGCCAAAACCTTCGTTGTAAGATGGAAAAACATAGCCAAGTGCGTTTGCATACCAGTTAGCTACCTCTGTGTTAGACAAGTAACCGGTTAAAACAACCTGGTTTTGCAAGTTGTGTTTTTGGATGGCGGCTTTTATGTTTGGTACATCACTATTGTGCACCGAGCTTGGAGCCCCTCCTACTAAAACAAGTTTTAGATGCTTGTCTAATTTGGCAAATGCCTCAATTAATAGTGGTAGGTTTTTATGTTTAGCCAGCGTGCCTACGTGCAAAAAATAGGGGGCGGATATTTGGGGTGATGACTGGGGCCTCGCGGATGATTGTGGATTTGTTTGAGATTTTATTGGCGCAAATGTTTTTGGCGCTTCATACACCACTTTTATATGAGCGGCACTAATGCCCGCATGTAATGCAATTTGTTTTTTTGCATATTCCGATGGTGCTATAACAGCCATCGATTTTTTTGCACCAGCCACCGCTGCTGCTTTAAACATGCGCAACCATCCTGCACTATAATGCTGTGGATATTCCCAAAAAAATGCATCATGAAAAACAACGATGGTTTTAAAGCCCGGTGTAAAAACAGGTGCAACATAATCGGTACAAATAAGTACGCTTGCGCCATTTATAAAAGTAAAAATGGGTACCGTTATTTGTTTGTAAAAAAAGAATTGAAAGTGACGTATTAATTTAGCAAAGGCACTATTACCAGGCATTACACCAATAAAAGGTTTAATAAAAACAAACGAAACCTCATTACTATTCTGCTTATTAAACGCTGCTATTAATTCTGATAAATACGTATGCGTACCCGTTGTGGCAATGTTAATGTCCCGGCAGTCTAGCGCTATTTTAATGGTTGCAGGCATGGCTTATACAATCTGGTCTACAATGTTTTTATTAAATGTAGCTAAAGAAAACTGCTCTTGTAGTTTTTTTGCCCCCGCCTGCCCCATTCGGGTGCGCATATCAGGGTTGTTTACTAAAACTCCTAATTTTTGTGCAGCGATAGTTGCATCGTTGATGGGTACTAAAAAACCAGTAACACAGTCGTCTATTTGTTCTTGTGCACCACCTTGGTTTGTTGCAATAATTGGTTTACCTGCAGCCATGGCTTCTAATATTACTACCGGAAAAGAATCTGGCTTAATAGAAGGCAGTACAAAAATATCGAGCTGCTGTATAAGAGACGCAGCATTAGGCTGGTAGTATAAATTGGTAATGCTGTTTTGCAAACCCAGTGTGGCAATTTGACTTTCTAGTTGCGGGTATAAATATTCGTAGCCTTTGTACGCGTCTCCTATCATTACAAAATGACAATTAAGGCCAGCAGCTTTTGCAGCAGCTGCTATTTGAATAAAATAAAACTGTCCTTTAATTAAATTAACGCGCCCCACCATACCCACTAAAAGGGTATTGTCGTTTAGGTTAAGTTGCTCGCGCAAAGGCTTAATATTATTAGCATTAGCGCCAACATTAACACCAACATTAATATCTGAGGCCTCAAACCCATTATATACTTTAACCATTTTGCTAGTGTCAATCCGCCCGGCCCAATTGTTATATACGGCATCCGATACTACTATTACTTTTTGTGCAGTTGCATTGATCATCCATCCAAAAAAGCGGTGCATAAAAGAACTAGGTTCTAGTATTTCATGTAAATGCCAAACATTTTTTATACCAGTAAATATTGATAGTATACCGCCAATAATTACAGGCGCGGTGTTGGTATAAATAATGTCTATTTGATTTTGCTTGCAAAGCTTTTTTAACGCAAAAAATGCACGCGTAAGCACGCCTATTCTGTTAAGTAACCCTAATACGTTTAAATAACGGCGCCGTAAAATGCCCAGTCGTATAATTTTTGTTTCGATTCCTTCTAGTTCTAACGCATCTGTTAATGGACCATTTTCTGAAACAACCACACACACTTTATGGCCACGTGCTTTTAGGGCTGTAACGGCCTGCAGCAGTACTTTAGATGAGCCGTACATATCCGAAACCACATGGAGCACTAGTATGTTCATGTACAATTATTATTGATGAATGAGCCCTACCGTTTGTTTAATATTTGCAGCACTCGATGCGCCAAATAAAATAGAACTGATGCCCGGTAAACCATTTACATATTCGATGGCTTCTTTGGGGGCAATAAATCCGCCACCAAAAATTTGCATGGCTATAATACGCGCATTGTTTTGCGCTAACACCGCTTCGTAAGCCTTGGTACCACCACTCATTCTAAACCCTTCTTTATTAAATGAAGTGCAAATGATGGGGTTTTCTATACCACCGTCTAACAATACTTTATGAAGTAGCGGTAGGTTCATGGTAATAAAACCAGCTTCGGCGTTGTACTTCTTTTTTACATAGGCATTAAATGCATAGAGCATTGGATAAGCCCTTAACCCTAGTAGTAAATCGGTAACTACATTTTGTAAAAATATTACTGGGGTATCGATGCCTTCAAACATTTTCATTTCTGCGTCTATCATAAGCTCCATCATTTTTTGATAGTCTTTGGATAAAAACGCCATACCGCCTTTTAAAGCCGTTGTAAATATATTACCCGGCATATACGATTTTAAAGCACCCATCATGCCTAGCTCTGTAACGGCGTTGGCATATTTGTGCGCATATGGCATGCAAGGATAAATTTTATAACCCGGATAGTTAGCAGGATTTGCTTTAATGTGCTTGCAAATATTTCCTATGCGTGCATAGGTGGTACACATAAATGTGTTAACGCCCGCATCTTTAGCAATATCTAATACGTTTATAATGGCCTGATCGGTTTTAAATTTTATAAGCTGCGCACGCGATTTTTCGTCGGAGATATGGTTTACACCAAAAAACTGATTATCGCCAAATAAAATTCTATCCATGTCTTTTACTTTGCCGATTTTTTAATGAGTTCGATGGCATTATCTGTTAATGCCGCAGCCGCAAATGTGTTGATGCTATTGGGTACTAAGCCTTGCACTGCTGCAATAAAATAATCTAGCTGCGCCGAATATTCTTCGCCACGTAAATAAAAATTTACTGGTTCTTGTAATTCTCCAACACTTAATATGTTCCAACCCTCGGTATATTTTAAAGAAGCTACTGGTGTTTGTAAAAACAGTTTTAACTCGGTGGCATCACAAATAATTTTTCCATTGCTACCCGTAATGGTTAATTGCGTGCTCATTTTACGGTAGGTTGAATCACTCCAATTTACGGATAGTATACCTGTTAAGCCGGTGCTTAAACCTAGTAAACTATACACGGCGTCTTCTGTTTGGGCCGAATATATATTTTTTAATAAAGATCCTTTTACTTCTGTTACCGGCGCAATACAATTGTTTACCAGGTCTAATACGTGTGATGCGTAATCGTATAAACAACCACCGCCTTCAGATGCATTGGAACGCCAAGTATTAGGTTGTGGTTTGGTAATAACCGGACCATAGGCTTCTGCGGTAAAATGTTGCAGCTTACCAATGGCACCTATTTGTAAAAGTTTTTTTAATTCTTTAAACGTGCCTAAAAACTGGTTGTGGTAACCCACTTGATTTACTAATTTTTTAGACGCCGCCAACTCCGTTAAACGATTGGCATCTGCGGCACTAAGTGTAAAAGGTTTTTCTGCAAAAACGTGTATGTTTTTTTCTAAAAATTCTTGAATAAGGGGTGCGTGGTATTTGGTAGGTACTGCAATAATTACTGCATCGGGAGTTACCTGCTCCAACATTTTTTTAGTGTCGTTAAAACATGGGATATCCGAAAACTTTTGTAAAAAATCTGTTACCATGGTAGCCGTGTCTACCGCTGCCACTAGCTCTACACTGGGGTGAGCGCCAGCAATAGATAAATGAGAGAGTCCCATTTTTCCAAGTCCTATAACGGCTAGTTTAATTTTATCCATCCTTTATTTATTTGCTGCGGCAGTACAAAGGTTTTCGTAGGCAGCTACCACTGCTTTCCAAGTATACTTTTGAGCCGCCACCGCTTGCATTTTATTATTGTTCAAATGTACAGTATCTGTTAGAGATATTTGTGCCCTTAATGAAGCCTCCGAATCAAAATACTGCGCGAGACCCTCTGTGGTGGATTCGTTGTAACCAGAAGCATAGGCGCAAATATTAAGGCCCAAATGCATCGCTTCTACTAGGGATGGATTGGTACCACCTGCCGAGTGCCCATGCACATATAGTGAGCAGTTACTGCGGAGCATGTTTAAAGTACGTACATCATATACTGCGTCTAGTAAAATTAAATTGTTGTACACGCTATACTGCGCTTTGGTTTGCATGCCAAAACTACTGTCTTGCCAGTTACCTACTAGTACAAAAGGCAATAACTCATTTTTAAATGCTTCTAACTGCAGTATAATATTATTGTCTGGCTGAATCCTACATACTGCAAACGCATACCGATCTTTTACAAATGGATATTTTTGAAGGTCTTGAGGTGTAGGAATTTCTGGAACGGCCTGATCACCACCATAGGCAATTAAATTAGCCTCACGCGCATAATTGTCAAAAATATAAGATTTAATTTTTGGGTTATCCGCCACAACAGTGCCTGCTTTTTTTACCAATAACTTCTCAGATAATTTTATTACAAGTTTTGCAAGGGGCGACCATTTACTGCGCTGCCAATCTAGTCCGCCAAAATTTAAAATTATTTTACCCGCATTTTTTTTTGAAATAAAGGGCATGTAAAAACCAGCGCCAAAACCTAGTAATAAAACGGCGTCGTTATTTTTTAGGGCGCTACGCAAACAAACCATATCGTAAAGCATGCCCAAAAAACCGTGAGACGAAATGTTTACATATTTGAGTGCCGCATTTTTGTAGTGCGCAGGAAGCGCAACAGGTGCAGTCGCCGCATCATTAGCATCACCGGCAGGCTGCATATCTTTAGCCGAACAATACACGGTTACTTGGTGCTTGCCCGCTAACCCCTCAGCTATATAACTAGCCAGGGTTTCAAAGCCGCCGTATTTATTGGGCAACCCCTGTATGCCTACTACCGCTAGTTTCATGCGCCGTATTTAATGTTTGCGAACCAACTGATGTTATAAAAATACCGGTTAATAACCAGGTGAGGTATAAGATATAAGAGTATGAATCAAAATTAGAAGTCATTAACGGAAAAATAAAACTAAGCTTGAGTACAAATAAAGCGAGTGCCATTTTTTTAGTATTGCCTTCGTATAATTTATAGGCTCTATAACAAGCACTCACCACCACCACGTAAATGCCAACGTATAATAATAACGATATGATTCCTGTTTGTACACCCACAATAATAAATTGGTTTTCGCCACCAACATTTTCTTGCACTGCAGCAGCCACCCTACCCGATTCTCCTAACCCAAGGCCCAGTGGGCTTGTAACAATAGATTGTATTCCTTCTAACCATTCTAATACATGCCCAATACTAGAACTGTCGGATAACTGAACAGTGCTAATAATATACTCGTAAATGTTTCGGTCATTTAATACATAAAACAAATACACTACGCCAATACCCACTAGCGCGTAAATAAAATATAAAATTTCTTTTTTGCGGGCAATTAATGCGTAGGCATAGAGCAAAATAAAATAACCAGCAAGCGATGATCTAGAAAGTGCGGTAAGTAAAGCAAACAAAGTTAGCCCCGCAATGATCCAACCCGTTTTTGTGATCTCTAATTTATTATTGGAAGTTGTGTATACCGCTAACCACAAAGATGTTGCAACAAGCGTGCTGCCCGCAAGCTCTAATGGGTTTGCAAAAAAGCTGGCAAATCTTTTTAGACCATCATTAATTTCAAAACTCCAGCTAAGGCCGTAATGCCCACCTACGTCTAGGCCGTAATAATCTTGGTTAAAAAATGCATAGCCAATATGTGTTTGAAAATGCGTGTAGGTAACTACTTCAAATGCCAATAAACAAGCGGCAAAAAATGCTAGTACGCCTACTGCATAGAGTATTTTTTGTAAAGAAAAATCAGAAATATCTAGTAATCTTCCTACAAAATAAATGATGGTAAAAAAAGACAAGCTTTTAAGTGCCACTAATTTTTGCAAAACATCATACTTACCAATAGGCAGTAACACATACAGCGCCGTGTAGGCTAAAAAAGCCAGTATCCAATAATCTAAACGGTGGGGGATTAATTTTTTACGGTAGTTCCAAATGGCTACAATAAGCGCTACAACAATTAATAATTCTTTGCAGGATTGTAAAACCGGAATCCAAGATTTTAATTTGTAACCGTAAACAATAGATAATGCGGTGTTGTAAATAGGCAGGCCCGCAATTACATAAATAAAAATAGCGTTGGTTTTTTTTTGCCATAAACCACGCAAGGAAAGAAAAAAACTAAGTAGGTATGCAAAAGGAAAAATTAGTAGCATGTTGCCCTATTTATTTCCAAAATTTATAAAGGCCGCGTTCTAACTCGTATTTAGGCCACACAAACTGGTTGCGCTTAGGTTGCTGCTGTGCCCACTCCCACATGGCTTTGAGGCCATCTTGCAAAGTAGTAGTGTCTTGGTAGCCTAGTATCTCTTCCGATTTTTGATGCGTAGAATAAGCAGCGTGCACTTCGTGGCGCATTTCTAAAAATTCTATTTGAGCGCCGCCAACAATTTCTTGTAAAATGGTTGCTGCTTCAAGTATCGAATATTCTTTTTTGCTGCCTAAATTAATAATTTGCTTAGAAGCTGCAGGTGCTACTGCTGCATTCCATAAAGGAAGTAGGCAATCGTCGATACAGCTAAATGCTCTTTTTTGAGAACCATCGCCATAAATAGTAATGGGCTGGTTGTTTAATTTTTGATACAGCCAAATACCCAATACGTTGCGGTAGCGGTCCCAAATATTTTGGTTGGTACCATACACGTTGTGTGGTCTAATAATACACCAGTCTAATCCGTGCTGCTCACCAGCCACTTGTAAATCCATTTCACAAGCATATTTAGCAATACCGTACGGATCTATTGGTTTAGGTAAATCGTTTTCGTTAAAAGGAGGTTCGCCAGCGCCGTACACTGCCATACTTGAAGTAAATACAATGCGCTTTACCTGGTGGGTAATACATGCATTTACCACATTAGCGGTGGCTACAATATTGTTGGTGTAATTGTATTTGCGAATAAAAGGGCTGAGGCCTTCGGCTGCATAGGCTGCAAAGTGGTATACAAATTCTACTTCGTGCGAAGAAAAAATCCGGTTTAAATCATCTACGGCTAAATCTGCTTTGTAAAATATAACGCGGGTGTCTATATGGTCTTCGTAACCACCACTTAAATTGTCTATTCCAATAACCTGATAACCTGGTTTATTTTCAAGTATCCATTTGGCTACCCTAGATCCTAATAAACCTGCTACCCCTGTTATAACTATTGCCTTCATTTATGCACTGCTTTGTTTGGTAAACCCGTGGAGGATACCTTTTAGCATCATGGCTAATTTAGTCCATCTCCATCTGGCCACAAAATAAAGCATTATCGCCAAACTGTAGGCAATTAGGGTGATAAAAGTGGTAGGCCACTGGTACCATTTGGTATAGGACCGCAGCACCCAAATATGGTTTCGGAAGTTTAGGTAGTGAACGTAAGGGTTGGCATAGCCCTCTTTACCCTTTACTTTGGCCTTATTGGCCATGCCGGCAATGTGGTATATCACCGAATCTGGGTGAAACATAAGCTTGTATCCCGCCGCCCGTATTCTAAAGGAAAAATCTACGTCTTCGTAATAAATAAAAAAATGGTCGTTTAATGCCCCTATTTGCTTAACAATACTGGTTCGTACCAACAGGGCGCAGCCAGTTATCCAGTCTACCTGGGCAAACTTACTTTGTGCAGGACCGGCATTTCGCATATAGTTTTTAGAATAGGTCCAGCCCAGCCAGCTTAAAAAGTAAGATCCGCCATTCCAAACTTTTTGTCTATTGCTGTTAAAAAATATTTTAGGCTGAATGGCACCAACTGCTGGGTTGGCTTCTAAATAAGTAACCAAGAGATCTAAAAAGTTAGACTCTACAAAAACATCGTTGTTGAGCATGAGGCTGTATGCATAATTATGCTCAATGGCATAAGCAAAACCACGGTTGTTACCTCCTGCAAAACCCTCGTTGGTGGCGTTGGGGAGGTAAATAATATGGTTAAATTTATTTTGAAGTGCGGTACCCGAACCATCGGTAGAGCCATTGTCTACCACTAGTATGTCAAAATTAGCAGGCCTTACTGCGCTTAAAGAATCTATACAATTAGCTGTATGCTCGTAACTATTCCAGTTTAATAAAATGATGGCAACTTTTTTTTCCAATTGATTTTATTTTAACTGTTTAGTTTTTATAAAATAAGTGTAAATGCAGAGGCATATGGTTTCTATAAATAACGGATACCAACCTACTAGTGCTGTATTGCCCGTAAAAATAATACAAACAGATAATAATGCCGTTGCCACCAAAATTAATACCGAAATATAAAATAACGCTGCATATTTATTTTGCAAAAGCAGGGTTAATACGTTGTTGGCATTTAAGGCAATTACCAGTGGCACCAGCGCAAATAGGCGCATAAAATAAATGGTATTAAGGGCTTGATTGCTATTTATACTTTGACCCGTTAAGATCCAAACTATTTTAGGCGCCGCTACTAAAATAACTACGCCTACTATGCCAAATACTATACTGTAGCCTTTGTTTACTTGTACTTTAAAACGAGTCCAATCATTTATATTTTGATTGTACAATATGGCGGCCCTAGGGTAAAGTGCATTTGAAAATGAAGATACCAATTGTCTTACCGCTCCTACTAATTTATCTACCAAGCCATAGGCACCCAGTGTTTGCGCCGAAACAAAACCAGCCAATGTAAATAAAAAGATAGACTGCTGTAGTGCAACCGCCACCCCATTAAACATGATGTAAAAATTTTGTTTGGCTAATTGCACCAAACTTTTATTAGTTGGTTTTGTAAAAACTAATCGTTGGTTTTTGATGATTACTATTGTTAAAACGATGTAATATAAAAGTACTGGTAGGCCCATTATTAAAGTAATGGAAGCCGCAATATTTGAACTGAGCGGCATAAAAAACAGCGCAACTAAGCTTAGTAGTTTTACAACCAAATTGCCCCAACTTATAAAGGCAATTTTTTGTACGCCAATTAAAAAATATAAGGGGTTAAACACTTCTGCTAGTATTAACGGAAGCGTGCTTAGCCAAAGCCATAATCCTATAGACGGATACAATACCCACATGAGTAGTACCGCCGGTATGGTTAGTAAAAAAGCGTAGAATCTAAAAAATAAAACTTTGTAAAAAAGAGCCGATAAAAATGGGATATTGTCTTTTGCAGTAGCCACTTCTTTGATGGCTGTTTGGTGGGTACCGTAATTGGTAATGCCTCCCATAAAAACCGCAAAACTAGAGGCAAGCACTGTTTGTCCAAAAACAGCAATGCCGTATTTGTGGGTAATAAGTGGGATGGCTAAAAACTGGAGTACAATACCCGCGCCCTGAAAAACAGACAGGTTAAAAAAATTTACCAGTACACCAAAAAATGAGTGGGAACGTAAACGCTGTATCAGCTGCATGCTTACTTGTATTTATATGCAGTAACTACTACGTTGTCTATAGACCAACTTTTTTCACATTCAGATCCACGTGGCTGCAAGGCATCACTTAGGTTTACCTGAAATGTGGCGTTGGTATGCGCAAAACTTTGTACCATGCGGTAATAAGAAGTTCCACTGGTGTTAGACACTTGCGCGCAACGGCCAGGTAAATTTATATTAAGGGCATTTGCTTTTGTGGGATTGTTACCAGAAGGATACCACTCGGGGTATGACTGTTTGTAATTAGCGTTGTTGGAAAAAGTAGTCATAAACTTGGGGTTGCCATCGTATCTAACCACAAACAAATCGGGTACACCGGTTGTTGTTGGTTTGTTGCCCTCCCAGTTGTCATGAATGTATAAATCGTAAGCAACTTCTAAAACGTTGTGTTCTGGTATGCCTTTAACGTCTATTTGCACACCCCCGTTGTTAAAAGGGCCGAGCACTTTAGAATTGTTAAAGGTAAATATTTTGTTGGTGTATAAAATGCCTGTGTAATCAAATACGGTAACTGTAGATTGGCCGTCCTTTTCAAAAGTGTTGTCGTAGACTACATAGGTTTCAGTTAACTTTTTGGTACAGCCTAGGCCTATAACCCCTATTAATACACTAAAAATGATTGTTTTAACTAGTTTTTGCATAGGTGTCTGGGTCTAGTGCGAGAGTTGCAGCAAAAATAGTGAAAATTGCTGATGGTAAAATAGTGTACTAAATTATACCAATATAACTCAACACCACCTCCTATAGATTGCCAAAAAGCAACCATTATGGTTTGGGCAAAACCACCAGATAAGAATACAGCTTAATCAAATGAAGCCTTTGATTGATTTATTCTATTTATAAACAACCGTAAAGATTTGAATATCGCTATTGGAACTCGTGTTATTAGATGTCACTTTAATTGTAACAGTACAATACTGTTGCTGTGGTAAACCACTTATAACAATCGTGTTTTTTAAACTTTTAGTGCTGTAAGGGGCCCCTTGTGGCAAAGGTGTTCCACCTCCCTGAGTAAGAGTAATTGCTTCAATTTTAATACCTTGAGAAGGCATTGCTGATGTAAGCGTAACTGCTACAGGAAAGTTAGACCCTGTAGCAATACTATTATTAACAGCATCTATTGTAAATTCAATTTTTTGTTCAGGGGCCTCTTTTTTACATGAAAAAAGACTTAAAAATAATATAGTGTATAATAATTTTTTCATAACGTAATTACTTCTTAATTAATACTTTTTTTACCTGATCGTATTTCTTACCAATTACCCTGATAAAATAGTTTCCAGACTCAAAGTTGCTAACATCAATGACGTTAACTTTATTTCTACCAATTGTAGAAGAAAGGATTTTCCCAGATGGAGAAACCAATTGGAAATTTAAATTTATAGTTGGTGAGGTTGCAAATTCTAATACCAATTGTGTTGATGCTGGATTAGGGTATACCATTGCAATATTACTTGCTGGTGTTGCTACCAAATTACTAATTGCTGTAACAACTAATTTAAAACTATCGCTAACATTTATACAACCATTTGGATCCGTTATTCGAAGTTTAAAATCACCGGTATTTAATGGCTTATGTGTTGATGCTGTTGCACCAGAAATTGGCGCACCATTTAACAACCACTGATAATTTACTCCTGAAGCTGTGGTAGAAAACTGAACACCAGACCAACTAATAACAGGCTTTGCAGGTAGTGAATTAACGATGTGCTTAATAACACCACGAATACTCTCACATCCCAGTGTATTTATTTGACTTACATAATAATCAGTGGTGCCAGTAGCTGTTGCTGATGGTGTTGGTGGAGTACTACTAGCTGTTCCGCCCGTTGCATTTGTTCCATACCATCTCAGT
>JACCDN010570421.1_pt1 | contig 26896 bp, 29 predicted proteins | sample 7441691 | NCBI WGS metagenome assembly JACCDN01 (sample SAMN15323439, study PRJNA562643) | freshwater metagenome | isolation source: river surface water | place: USA:Blue River Watershed | collected 2017-08-16 | reverse complement strand
TATCCCAGTATGCGTGGGCATTGGCCCTACCAAGACTCTGGCAAAGCTTTCTAACTTTGTGGCCAAGAGGCACCCCCGCTCAAAAGGCGTCTTCAACTACAACGACCTGACTGAAGCACAACAGACCAAGCTCTTGTCTCAAATCACCGTTGATGAAGTCTGGGGCGTTGGCAGAAAACTCACCAAACGATTGGATGAGCACGGAATTCAAACCGTGCAAGATCTTCGTTTAGCTCATACACCCACCCTACGTGCAGAGTTTGGGGTTGTGATTGAGAAAACTCAGCGGGAGTTGCAAGGCATTGCCTGCATTGACTTGCAAGAGGTTGTTCCTGATAAGCAGCAAATCATCAGCAGTCGTTCGTTTGGCAGCATGGTCGAAGATATGGACGTACTCAAAGATGCAATGAGCACCTTTGTAGCTAATGCGTGCGCAAAGCTACGTGCACAGGACTCACATGCATCTGTCATTCAAGTGTTCCTTCACACCAATCGTTTTAGGAAAGACTTGCCGCAGTACATGCCCAGTCTTGCTATTCCTTTGCCAATGCCTACAAACGACAGCTTGGCTGTAAACAAGTGGGCATGCCATTTGATCGACTTGATGTTCAAGCCTGAATACCAATACAAAAAAGCTGGGGTTGTATTGAGCGAAATCTCACCCACTTCTCACATTCAAGGCGATTTGCTAGCGCTTGAAACTGAAAACAACAGCCGATTGATGACTGCGATTGATCAGCTCAACTCTCGCTTTGGTCGTGGTGCTGTGAAGATTTCCACTCAAGGCGCTCACAAAGGTTGGCAGATGAAGCAAGAGCGCAAGTCACCCAGTTACACAACTGACTGGAGCGAAATCCCAACTGCTTAACTGCAAAGCATCACAAATGGCATAGCACCATAGCCACCAAATGAAGCACCTTGACCTTGTCGTAACGACGTAGAAACCTCATCCCACACTTCGTCAAATGACTCATTCTCAAGTGCAAACCGATTGACGATTTCCTTGGCAATCATGCGCTGAATGTCATCCAACCTGCGGAGCCTTGCACCATCTGACTCGATCAACAGTTTTCGGCACTCAAGGTAGTCATTCAAGTTGATAAGCGCCACATTGGACACTGGCAGCTCTTGTGCGGCGATGCTGCTCCAGTAGCCACTACTCATCCCGAGTGCATGGCTAAACGCTCGCACAGTCAATCGTGGATACACATCACACATGGCCTCATACAGTTCATCTTCAAATCGCATACTCTTCTCCATCTTGCATAAATTATTTATGCGCGGAATAAATACATGCATGAAGACATTCACTGCCCTGATCAAAGCACGCGTAAGCAACAGCGTTAAAGCCATCCCTGTAGAAATTCGAGCGCAAAACAGCTCTGATGCTCGTTGGCTGCTGCAAGCCATTTACGGATTTCATGCATTGGTGTCATCACCAACCGAACTGCATGAAGACGAACAACTCGACGAGTTGATTCAAACTAAAACACCGGAACAACAACGCATCGCCAATCTTCAAATCACCAAAGACCGTGCCAGCAATGCTCTCAAGGCAGAACGTGATCGACAAAAAAGGGCTAAAGCGTTCAAGACACTGTCAGCAATCAAACCAACAATACCTAAGCTTTGACCCAAGCAATTTGGAACACTCTAAAAGCACGGGAATTAGTTAGCACAATGGATACAGCTGATATTTGCGCAACGCATCATGCACAACTTCAGCGAGACTATCTTTTTGCAATTGCACTAGCTGCTTGATCAACATAGAAAGCTCCACGTTTTTAGGAAAATTCCCAGTCTTTTTAGTTGCAAGAAAACTATCGACGACATTGACTGCAGAATTTTCGAGCATGGAAACTGCATTCTCCACACTCTCATAGCTAGAGAGCCAGTACATCAACTCGGTTAAAGAGCTGTCAAAAAAACTATCTGAGATGGTAAAAATGTAGTCAACGTTTCCGTTACAAGCTAGCAATGCCTCATAGCCACTTTTAGGGTGGATCAATTCGTAAGCAAATTTAGTGGCGTAATTAATACACCCCAAAGCGGCAGACAAAATCTCAAGCGCATCCACGCTTGATTCATTAAGAAAAATCTGAGGTTCTAATGGCCCCTCTAAAACGACTAAGGCATGTGACATTTCAGAGATTTCAGGAATCTCACAACTAGTGAAGATGATGTGCTTATGGATGTATGTCATTATTTTTTTCTAATTCAAGCTATAGGCATCAAAAAAACGACCACGTCATGGTCGTTTTTTGTTGTTATTGATTTTTGAAATCAATGAACAAACTTGCAGCGTCTGTATCAGAAAAATTGGACATCAACTTTTCCCGGATTTCCTCAGGCAAGTTTTCTGTTGCAACAATCAAGTCTTCTTCAACAGATTTCTTGAAGCGTTCAATGATGTCGAATTCACGTTCACCATCAGCGTCAAACTCACGAAGCCATTTACGACCAGCAGAGCAATAAGCTTTGTGTTCGTCATGGATTCCGATAGATTGACGACTTAATTCGAAAACGAATCCACCCAAGTCAAACGTTGTATTTGCCATTTCATTTCCTTTTTAAAAATTAGTAGCTATTGAAATCAATCGCATTACCAATCAAATCTTGATCAGCAAACAGCGAATTACGAGAAACAACACGCATGGCGTATTCCTCATCTGACAGTGCAACCGCAACAAGATGTTTTGATGCCTCTGCCATGAAAGGTCGTAACCAACTTTGTTCATAAAACTCATCTGCGTCGTGCTGATGCATGTTTTCCAAAGTAGCTTTACCGAGCTCAATCGCATAGCCATCAACAATAAAAATCTCTGTACGCATATCACCTCCTAAAAGTTATAAATCTCTACACATGCAAACCTCCTTTGCTTAGTGAATTAACCAAAACCTTCAAGCTGTTCAGCTTTGAAGCGCCAATACTTGTTATTCGTTTGCGTATGCATCTCATACAAAACGTCATCACGCACATAGATCGATAACTTCTTTCGTACGATGAATGCATCGTGGATATTGGCGATCGTCTTGATGCCGTGCTTAGCCAAAGTAGCGTGCGCCACATTCATTACCTGCGTCTCGCAATGCTGGTACATGTAAGCAACAGCTTTTGATTTACTGGGACGATGACCTGAACTCAGCAAATCGCTGTAATACACATCTGGATCTTCTTTACGCAAACCATCAGCCAAGTACTCATCAAGCAATGACTGCTCTTTGATGAACGCTTGAATCGTGAATGACTGCAAGAACGCTTCGCGCTCATCAGCATTCGTCAAGATCTGAGCCAGTGCTGGATTGGTCCAACGGCCATCTGCTGTTCGCCACCCCTTCGCATCAGCACGCGCACCAAAACTGATGGCCGTGATCGCCTCTTTGATCAATCCATCTTGGAACTCAACGGACGTATCAGATGCTTTGGTAAACGTGGCATGGCGCACATCCAGCAAAAACTCTTTGCGGGCTTCGAAATACCAAAGCGACGCCCAAAAATTGCGGCGATAGTCTTTCATCGGGTCCACGTATGGAGAGAGCTCCTGAGCGAAATTCAGCTTCCATGCCACAACGCTGCAACGAATGTCGTACTCCCACGAACGACCCAACATCGCACGGCGAAGTGTTTTATTCACGTTTTGCACACTCACCCCGTCGTAGTAAGTGCGGCCAAAGTCGCTACGTTTTTTGCGTTGAAAGTAAAAACCTTTGGTGTGCTTTGCAATGCACAAGATTTGCATCGCTTGCTGCGTGAATGTTTCCAAACGCCCTAGCGAAAGATGCTTCGCGTCCGTGCACAGCCAAACGATGTAGTTTTTCAGCGATGCAACATCAATTGGTACCGTGTCAAAAACTTTGTCACGTGTCGTGCGAGTCAAGTAAGAGAAATAGTCTGGGTAGAGCTGTGCAAACAGCTCAGCATTTTTCTTGACATCCCCACCAAGCACCAGATCAAGCTCTGCATCGGTAGTGGCTGCTGCAATTTGCTTGCTGATATTGGCAACACCCGTGGTGATGCTCACGTACTCAGTTAACTTGACCTTAGAGACAAGGCCAGTCAAGTTGCTGCCGACTTCGACTTTCTCAATCAAGGCCAAACCGTTTTCGTTTAACCATTTGTTGAGACGAATCTTTTTGATCGTTGGCCCCTTTTGATTCAACTCGTCTGCAGGAATGCTGTAGAGATTGAACATCACCTCGTAGTTGTTACGACCACGTTGCACGCATTTGGACAACATGGACTCCAACAAACGCGAGATTTTTTCCACGGCTTCTTTCGCCGAATTAGCAGGCTTAGGAAAAGCGGCTTTCGCTTTGATGTAAACGATGGGAGCAATTTCAACTTTCAACATACGCAATCACCTCTTTTGTATTTACAAAGCAAGTAATTGACGCTGTAGAAAAAGTCACAGGCTTATAGTAGTAATTGCAAAGCAAAAGGCGCAGGTGGGCCCAGTACCCGATGGCGAAGCCAAAGGGCAACTACTCTGTTTTCTTTTTTTTCGAAGGGTTGTTTTTTCGAAAACTACAGCGTCAATATTTTTGACACTACTGGCCTGTCAAAAGACCATTAGTGCGTCACGGCTGTGTTAATCTTCGATAGGCGTACCTTCCTCAATCAGGTCACCAAAACCGATTGCTTGCTCCAAAGACTGAACCGCTTGCTCCAGTTCATCAGTCTCTGTGTCAATACGCGATGCAATTTCGCTGAGCAGTTTTTGCTCATAGGCTTTATCGTAGATATTGCCCTGCACCACACGGTAGTTGCCAGTGTCCGAATCATGGACAGTGACAAAGAACACGTAATCACCCTGCTCGTACTTAGGATTCACCTTCTCCGGCGCCTTCCCCTTTGTCACTGGTTTGGGCATAACCCAGTTCACAACTTCACCGGAATAGCTCAGCTCACCAACAGGGTTGTGAGCCGTTGCTGCGTACAGACGCTGAACCAAGGCGATGCGATTTGTCTGATCAGCTTTGTTGCTAGCCGCCACTTCTTGTGCGGTTTTCACTTCGTCTGCCTCGTTGTCAAACACGTGCTCCACAACCTTGCTCACACCGCCGTACTCGGCCAAGAACGCAACAAAGCCATCAACAGGGATGTTCAATGCCGTAGCTTTTTCCAAAACGATGGTGTAGTTGCTGCGTGTTTGGCGAGACTGATCGCCAAAGATGTAGCGAACCACCACCGCTTCGAGGCTAGAAGCTGAAGACATCGCTGCAGTATCACGCTTTTGAATAGCAGTGAGCATTGCAGTTTTAATCGTCTGCTTGTCCGCGTGTTTAGCGATTGTGTCTTTGAGCTCATTCACTCCGCCCAAGTACGCCCACAATGCACGATCAGAACGATCGAGCACATCAATCTTGAGTTGACCAAACTGATCAACCAAAGCATCAGCAATTGCGAGCATCTTTTTGACCCCCGTTGGCATGGCTTTGGTGTCCAGCTTAGTCTGGACGTCAGCTTTTTGCTTTGGGCGCATGATCGCGCTGATAGCAGTTGTGGGTGCAATTTGTTTAGACAGCGTTGCAGGGGTCGCTATTTGGGTTGCAATAGTTGACATTAAGTCCTCCGTATTTGCGTTGAATTAATGACAGCACCACCTAGCACCGTCACACCTTTAGTCCAAAAAACTTTTCAAAGTTTTGCGAACTGAAGTGACTGTAAAAATTAATCGCATCATCTTTTGCATCAACATTTCCGTTTGGGGAACTGGTGCAAAAATTCAATGCAGCTCAATCACAAACATTCACATCAGTCCAACTAACCTTGTTGCGTTTGTTGGATTGATTCGAAGGTTATTCGGGATCAATCACTGCTATTGCATCAACATGCACATTGGCGCTTGTGGTGCAAATTTGGTAATTCATCTCGCTAAGCTCTTACGAAATCCAATCAACTGCAATCAGTTTTTTGAACGTGTTTGAACTGTAGGTTTTTCGTTGATACGGATCTGCATCAACATGCACTTTGAGAAAACTGGTGCACAGGGAGTGTGTCCAAATAGATGACAGACTGCTGCATTTCTGCTGTTAGCAATCGCTGCAATGCAGCTTAAAACGTGACGAGTTCAAACATTGCATCAAAGCGTGCATTTGAGATTTGATGCAGTGGCAGACGTTATTCATGAGCCGAGTAATATGCACACAAATAACCTGAATACAAGGAGACATTGACATGGGCTTGCATAACGTACGAATGACAGATCCGTCAGATCACTTGCCTAACGATCTACGTTTTTACCTGTGGCCCTACTTTTTAAAACTCAGCCCCAGCTATGCTGAAGTTCACAGGCTCTACACAGCCAATCCACGTGCACCACGACGCCCACGTATTCCGGCTTCTTTAAAAGCAGTTGCTGAGGTTTATGAAATCGTGGGCGATGTCTACAGCGAGCGTGTGCATGACTGGACAAGAGAAAGATGGATTGAAATATTTGGTCTGCATCTCGCGTCTGAGCAACTCAAGATGCTTTGTGTTTTACGCAAAGGTAGATCAGTAGGCTTGGACTTATTGACGCCACGCCTAAGTAACTATCTTGATTCGACACGCCCCCTGATGAACAACCCTAAGACGATGATTCTGGCAATACCCTTGGATCAAAAAATAGACCCCATGATTTCAACGATCAGGGAAGCGATCAAGTTCTATCGAGATCATGATGGCATTGACCACGATGATGAACCTGCAACCCCACAACTAACGCTTGAAGAAGGTGGGCCACGCCTTGCTAATTTGATTGAGATGTACAACACGGTTTTGTATAAAGCCAAACACCCTGATCACACGGCATGGAAAGTGGCTTATGACTTGCGACTGTCCCCTGCTCATAACCATGCAATTGACGATAACGCCAACCCAGATATTTCGCCAGAAGATGCTAAAAAAGCACTGGGAAACATCACGCAGCGGAATCTCAAAACCGCATTTGACATTGCTGAAAACGCAGCTCTTGGCGAATTCCCCTTAACTGCGGCGGTTGAGTCAATTACCGTCGACATGCGCCCATACAAAGCAATTGCTGCATTGCAAGATGATCCACTTCCATTGCAAGTACGTCGTAACACAAACGAACAGAATCAAAACGCACAAGCAAATACTGCTAGTGAAATTGATGCGATGTTTGCAGATCGCCGCTTTATCGATGACATTGTGTTTTGACGTGATGCAGTGCGAAACTTGATCGGTGACGGGTAAAAAATAGGCGTTGTATGGCAAAAAAAATGGCATCAATCAGAGTAGTCGTCCTCGGCTACGCCTCTTCTCTTCACCACTTCACGCCTTCTTGCTTTGTTCAATTAATACTATAAGCCTGTGACTTTTTTGAAGTGTCCAAATCATGAACATTTTGTAGATTAGAACGAATGAGCCCCGAAGACCTTCACAAGCTGGCGACCACGCAGATGCCCTTTGGCAAGCACAAAGGTGTACTGATTGCGGATCTACCGGGAAACTATCTCAACTGGTTTGCACGAGAGGGATTCCCCAAGGGTGAAATGGGCCGTCTTTTAGCCCTGATGCACGAAATCGATCACAACGGCCTGAGCGGTTTACTTACCCCGCTCAGAAGCCGTTAAGTGCGCAGTTTTCTCAGTACTCGCTAGGCAGCATGATGACCCAATGCTCACCATCCCAACAGGCGTACAAGGTAATGCCCTGCATGGGGAAGTCCGTATAAGGGATCTGTTGACGGGCGTGCTCTTTACCGTTTCCGTCCTCGTAGTACATAGTCGCCCTACTGTTCTTCACAGTCATACGCACTTGTACAAACCAGTCCTGTGTCCCGATTTCGGACAGATGACTGGCAATCGCGTCCATCATCCAAAAACACTCGGCTTCTTCAGCTAGGTACTTGGTGCCATCTGTGAGCAGGTGTTTGCGAGTGATACGGTAGTAACGCTCAGTGCCTGTGAAGTACGAAAGCTGGCTTGGATCGAAGTTTTTCATCTGTAGTCCTATGTCTGTGACTACAGTGTGTTTTCAGACCAGGTTTTGGGCGACCTGAAACCCGATGTTTTGGCGGGTTACCTACTTAGAGTAGATGCCCGCTTTAGGCTGATTGCCGTCATCGCGACGCAGGTGGCCAACAGCAGCTTTCGACCCTTAGCTGTCGTTTGTGCAGACACTAATTGGTCATTTAGGAGCGATGTCTTATCCAAAAAAATAGACTTAGCTTCTAAAATTTCGACGGACTCCAACTCTAGCTACTTTCGATTCAAGTCAATAGATCAATTACTTTTTGGGCAGTCAATTTGGCTGACTGTGGATTCTGACCAGATACCAATCGACCATCCACAACGGCTTTAGGCAAGAAAGGCAGTAAGGCTTTCTCGTAAGCGACACCACGAATTTGCATCTCAGCTTGGACGTTATATGGCACGTACTTTGCCGCTCCGGCCAATACCTCCTCTATCCATGAAAAGCCGGTGATACGTTTGCCTTTTACCAACAAAGAACCATCTGATAGGTGCGTGTTCAACAAACCGCAATAGCCATGACAAACTGTCGCAACAACGCCATGCGCCTCATAAATTTCTCTGGTGAGGCGTTGGAGTCCTTCGTCATCCGGATAGTCAAACATGACGGCATGTCCACCGGTGAAATAGATGGCATCAAAATCCTTGGCGTCGATGTCATTGGGTGAGGCAGTGTAGGACAGCAAGTCCATCAATGCTGAATCATTCAACCAGCGTCTAACTGAGGCATCCGCATTGGGCCACTTCAATGACAAAGGCTCCAAGGGTGATACGCCTCCTTTTGGGCTGACGATGTGCTGCTCATAGCCTTGGGCTTCAAAGATGTCATAGGCATGTGACAGCTCTGACAGCCACAGCCCTGTGGGTCGGTCAAATTGAGCGTAGCGGTCTACGTTAGACACCACATGCAAGATTCGTCGGGTCATGCTTATCCTCTTCATCAAAAATCATTTTTGCGAAATTCATCACGAACAATCTCAAGCCCCTTGCGGTAGCTCGTCACTTGGAACTCAGGAAATCGCTTTTTGAACTTCGAGGAGTCAAACAGGTTGTCCTCCCCGTATCTTGGCAACAGCTCGCGAAGTTCACGCACTTGTTTTGATGCAAGACCAGCGACAGTGAGCAACCATCTGCTGAGCACTTTGTAGGAAATGTCATGTCTCCAGACCTCGGACGCCAAAGCTACGAACTGTTGGTAGGTCAAACGGCTGTCATCGCAAGGTAGGTGCCAAGTTTGGCCATACGCGTCTGGTGCATTACCCAATGCTGCCAGTGCGCGGCTGGCGTCTGGTGTCCAAATCAACGTACGAAGCGTGTCATCGCGCACGGGCACACGAGGCATTTTCCCTGAGCGGATGTTGTCAAGAATCAACGTGTTGGTGATGCTTTGGGTCTTACCCGGACCATAAAACTCTGGTGCACGACCGATCAGAACGGGTATCTCGCCTCGCGCCATTTCTTCCAGCACCATGTCGGCCATGGCTGCGCGCACCTTACCCTTAGGACCAACAGGTGCGAACGTGACGTCCTCGGTCAACACGCGCCCATCCTGTGGATACATGTAGGTGTTGTCGAAATAAACGAACTTAGCACCGACCGCACGGCTTGCATCTAATGCATTTTTAAGCATGATCGGAAATTGCGACTCCCACAAGGTCGTGTCGGGCGGCAAACCCGCCGTGAAATACACAATGCTGCTGCCTCTAACCGCTAGTGCTGTCTGAGCGGGATCTAACAAGTTGGCTGACACGACCGCATCACTCTCGTGAATTTTTTTTGGATTTCTACTCACCAGCCGCAACTCTGTGGTGAACGACTGGTGTAATTCCCTGACCAATTCCACGGCAATCTGACCGGTGGCGCCCAAAATGGTTTGCATGCGAAAAATTCCTCAAACGATTGACAGTTCGCCAACTTTAACGTTAAAGTTAACTTCAATGTCAAGCATCCTTTTGGGTAATACATGAAAATTGGTGAACTAGCTAAACGCACGGGTCTGGCAACCTCGCGTATTCGTTTTTACGAAAAGAGCGGCTTACTTAGCACCATTCAACGCCAAGAGAATGGGTATCGAGAATACGGACCAGAAGCACTGTGGATGCTGGAGATCATCTCAGTGGCCCAAAGCGCGGGGTTCACTTTGGAAGAAATTCGCAATCTATTGCCAGACTCTCAATCAAATTGGCAACATGACGCATTGTTGGAAAGCCTGCAAAACAAGGTCCGTGAGATCGAACGACTGCAAGAGCGATTGGCCAAAAACAAGATCCAACTGCTCTTGGCCATCGATAGCATGAAAAATCGTCCCGACGATTTGGCGTGTAATGACCGACCTCAGTGGGTGCTGGATCAACTTCGTGGAGAAGTTGCCAATGACAAGCCTCAACGGGCAAGACGCCAGTGAAAGCAAAAGCAACCGTGTTTCACACAAAGCAAATAACTGCAAAGAAACAATATGGACTGCGAATGACTCTTATCGATGATGACCTTGGTTGACCGCTCATGGCCGGTTGCCGACCTTGATGGTCATAGGCTGACCGACCGCTATCGCTGCCTAGCGGCCACTCCGACCTCAAGTAAAGCCTGAAGTTTATTTGTGGCTCAAATCCCACGATTTAAGTCCAGCGTCCAGAATCTGGACACCCCTACCCTGTCAATTGCACGCATAAAACGCCCTACAAACACGTCGATTTACCCCCTCGAACACTTGGTTAGCTGGGGCTCCTCATCAACGCTTGTAGGGCTGCATTTACTTCGCACACCCGTTATCCACAGCCCTATGTCGTTATCCACAAAAAACATAAGAAAACTATGCTTTCCAATGATTTCGTAGCTAAGTCATTGATTTTGCTAGATCGCTAAATCGCGCTGGTAACCCGACACTTTGGCGGGTTTCAGGTCGCCCAAAACAATCTGTGAAAACACAATAGAACTAACGAAAAACAGTGATTTCAGGAGATTGCAAATGGCACAAGCTAAGACACTAAACAGCACAGATATTGAACATGTGCTTGCGTACGTTGAAACCCGTGCACATGCTGCACGCAACCGTGCAATGCTCATGCTCACGCACTTGGCAGGTTTACGCGTTGGTGAAGTTGCTTGCTTGCGTTGGCAAGATGTCACAAATAAGGACGGTAGCGTTAAAGATGAAATCCGCTTGCTGCCAGACATGACCAAGGGACGTCATGCACGTACTGTGTTTGTCAGCAGCAAACTCAAAACTGAACTGGAAAGCTACATAGCAAACGCAAAATGCGTGGAACGCAGCTACCCATTCTTTGCAACACAAAAAAGCATCAAACAAGGTTTCTCAGCAAACAGCCTGACACAAACACTTGCCCTGCTCTACCGTGGCGCTGGACTTGAAGGCGCAAGCAGCCACAGTGGTCGCAGGAGCTTTTTAACAAATCTTGCAAACAAGGGAACATCCATCCACTTGCTCAAAACGCTTGCTGGGCACCGCAGCATCCAAACCACTGCCACTTACCTCTATAGCAGTCCTAGCCAATTGCGAGCTGTTGTTGAACTTGCATAACTTATGAAAGCACTAAGATGAAGCGATACAAGGTGACCGCCTGTTACACGGTCTATTGCTATGCCACTGTTGACGCTGAAAACGAAGATGAAGCCCATGCTCTTGCTCAGCAGATGGACGGCGGCGATTTTGAAATGGAAGAAGACTATGGGCTAAGTGACTGGAACATAGACAGCGTTAAGGAGATTTCTAAGTTCTAGGCGCTGGCTCTACTCGCAGCTCAGGCATGTGCGCCCAGGTCATCATCTCTGCAGCCTTAGCAGGATCGGCACCTAACCATGCATCGTGTAGGTCTGGGGCAATAACCACAGGGGTGCGCTTTTCGTCGCCAGTCTTGTGAAATTGGCGCATCACAGGGTGCTCATCGGCGTTGACCGTCAGCATGGAGAAGCTGACCACCAGCTCGCCCGATGACGGATCAGTCCACCGGTCCCACAAACAAGCAATCCCAAACGGATCGCCAGAAGCTAGTTCGATCTTCCAGCGCACCGCCCTGCCCGACTCATAACTTGGCTCGTAGAAGTTATCGACCAGCACGAGGCCGTATTGACGTTGACGCCATGCAGTTCGGTAACTGGGCTTCTCTGTCGCTGTCTCGCTCCTGGCGTTGTAGGTGTGACGGGCAATTTTTTCGTCTTTGGCCCAAGAAGGAATCAAGCCAAACTTTGCCAAACCACAGGCGACTCGATCAGACAGGTTACTCTTTACTACCAAAGGCGCTGCAAATCCAGGGTAGGACTCCACTGGATATTCAGCTGGTAGATCCACCCCGAGCTTTTCTTTAGCCCAATGACTCTTTTTAGTTGGCGTGAAGTTCGTGCACACGCTGGCAGTTTATCAATAGGAAAAATGGCGCAAATATAGGACTAGAAGTAAAGCGCAACGTACAACTCATCAATTTAATTGAGATTTAAACAAAGTTTCATATTATGTCCCATACAAGAGAAAAAATTATTGGCTTTTTCTGTCGGAACCAAGTACCGAGTTCTTCTGTTTTTCCCAGAGAAATTTGAAGAAACATAGCCTGCATCAATCAGATTTCGGATTTTTCTATGTAAAGTTGCTGGAGAGGCAATCCAAACTTCACCCATTGCTTGACTAACAGTCATCGGCTCATTCTTCTCGGATGCAATCGCCAAGATTTCTAAAAGCTTTTGCCCGATTAAGTCAACTTCTACCAAGTGACTTCCAGACTCCAACGCTTGAGTTGCGCCAAGGAATCGAACATAAATTTCACGATTGTTCATAACAACTCCTCCAATCAGTTTTGCCAATAGGTTGAATCACGAAGTCCTCGTTCTGTTTCCACATAAAAGTCAATATGCTTAGGCAAGATAGTGAACTCCACTTCGATGTTTTCAGGAGCACCAGGTAGACCTTTGGGTGGATGAGGCCAAGCAGGTGAATCACCGCTGTATAAATATCCCGTGATCTTGTGGCCTTGCAGGTTTTGTGCGGGCCAAAGACCTGCGTACTTGTGTACCAAATCGAACTTACACAGGGTAAACAGGGCCCGTGATTTCATGTCCCGATACCACGCATATTGCGGGGATAAGAGTGACGCATTTACATGAGGCATTTCTTTAACAAGCTCGACAAGATCTGCTGGGAAAAGTTTGTCGCTGTTGTACTTGCACACATCGTCAAAATAGCCCAATGCCTGCACATCCGTGTCAAAGTTTTTCTCAAGAACCCGCGAAGCTCCATGTGCATTCACCAGCAACAGACGCCAGCTTTCTTGCGGTTGGCGATAGATATAAATCTGAACCTGCTCATCGCCGACGCGCGAAACCTTTTGAAGAGGTGAATATTCCAGACTCCCCATCATCAAGCCTCAAACCAGTTTGCAGAGTAAAACTTGAACCCCGAGCGAAGTAATGCTTCGTTAGCCCCATCTGCTCGACATTGAAAAACACGTCCTGTTGGAGCGTAACCACGTTCAGACTTTCCTGAAAGGGTTTTCACAACCTTCTCCACATACAAGTGATAGGTGTTACCAATGCGATGCAATTTGAAAAACTTCAAAGCTTCTGAGCCTGGCAATGTGCCAGAGTAAATCATGTCTTCAGCGGGATTAGCGTGTTCGTCTGCCATACCGACACCCAATTAGTGAAAGGTATCCAGAGCAAGCTTTACTTGCTTGTGCTCTTGTCGAAGATTCTTCAATCGATCCTGCACTGACGGTGATGTCAATTTGGCCGTGATGATTTGCAAAGAATTTGTATTGAAAACTTGCTGAGTTTGCTGCTCAGTCAAACCTATCGATGATCCAACGGTAATCATTAATCTCTCCTGCCACGACTGCACCGTGCACTCGTTCAATGGAGAGAATGATCGCAAGCCACTGCAACAGCAGTTTCTCAGCTAAGTAACAATTTATTTCAGACTGCTGGTAGCGCTAAAGCAGTCTCGGTTAACACATTTCTAATTTTTTGAAGATCATCCGCAGACGGCATCTGCGGTGGTTGGCTCAACAGCTGGGCTTCTAGGACGTCAAGGACATTGAAAACAGCGTCGTATCCCAAAGATCCCATCGACCCTTTGATCTTGTGAGCCATGGATCGCACGCTGCCCCAGTCCTCACTAGCAATTGCATCGTTCAAGACTTTAGTACGCTCGAAAAACTGAGTGGCAGCTTCCAGTAGTAACTCTTGCCAATCGTCTTCCCCCATCATTTCTATCAATTCGGCTTGGATTTGTTGGTTTACTATTGATATCATTTGAGAAGATATTTATAAGTTGAATACAGATGGCCGGCACCTTGATTTTGGTAGACGACGATCCTTTAATGCTCAGAATTTTAGGAGACACACTTAAACCTTCTGGTTTTGAGTGTATTTTGGCGCGCACCATAGATGAAGCGATCAGATCTGCCAAAAGACACCCCCCTCAAGCTGCAATCGTCGATATCAACCTTGAAAATGGCGAATCAGGCCTAGAACTGGTTCGTCGTTGGCGAGTAGAAAGACAGTTTCCCGTCATCGTATTGAGCGGCCAAGGTCAAGCCATTGATCGAATTGTCGGTTTAGAGATGGGTGCCGAGGATTACATTGTCAAACCATTCGAACCACGTGAACTGGTCTTAAGAGTTACGCGAGTGATAGAGCGCTACAACTATGTTGCAACCGCTACTGAGCATGTACCTTCGTGGGATTTAGGAAATCAGCACACCTTTGATCCTGTTAGTCGATCAATTCAGAACAGCGACGAGAAAAGCAGCCTTTCGACAGCCGAGTTCAACCTGATCAGTTACTTGATCAAAAATTCAAACAAACTTGTTACACGCGACCAAATCCTTGATGCTGTGCATAACCGGTTGCACGAATCTAGCGACCGATCTGTTGACATGCTAATTGCCAGATTGAGAAAGAAAATTTCAAAATCTAGCGTCGAAATCAAGGCGATTCGTGGTGCTGGTTACATGCTTATAGGTACCGTTTCGGTTCTGTGACAAACCGTTACAAATAGGAAATGGAGATGTTGCACTGGACAACGATAGTTCAGTCATGCATAAATCCGTTTTACTCATTGAAAACGACACCGTTTTAAAAGAGCTGATCCAAGCCTTGGACTGGCCCTTTAGCATGAGCATTACGCAGGCTGATCAAGCCTTCATTGGATTGAAGCTTGCATCGTCAGAGAAATTTGACTTCATTTTTGTGGATTTGATGCTCCATCAAGTTGATGGTCTTGACATCATTCGATTACTTAAATGGCATCCCATGAGTCAATCGTCACGTTTGATAGCCACTTCTAGGCAAATGAATGGTGCGCAAGAAGCTACCACATTGGCTGCAGGTGCTAATTATTTTCTTAGAAAGCCAATTCGTTCCGATGAGTTGATTGATGCGCTGACTAATTGAGCTTGAACGCATACTTAAATACAGGAAACCTAAATGAAATTACGTCTACCTTTTAGCGGAGAGACTTCACTTAGACGTCAGATTCTGAAGATATTCAACATTGGATTGATATTTTTCACTGCCGTTTTATTACTTCTAATCGACCAGAACATCAAAAACGCCGCTATTGCGAAAACTTCAGAGGCACAAAGCAAGCAAGCAACTTTTTTTGCGACATTGATTGATGCGGACGTTTCCGAAGCACTCTCAACAATCAGTTCTCGCTCTGCCAACATGCATAACCTGCATTTGAGTGATCGCGATGTAGAGAAATCATTAAATTCTCTACAAAAATCTTTGCCGAAATTTTCTTGGATTGGTTACACGGATACAAAAGGCACCGTCAAAGCAGCCACGCAAGGAATGCTGGTTGGTAAAGATGTATCTACGCGCCCATGGTTCATCGAAGGACAAATCAAGAACACAACAATCGATGTACATGATGCAATCTTGTTAGCCAAGATGCTGAAAGAAGATGATGCCCACTCCCCTATGCGATTCATCGATGTTGCATCCCCAGTCCTAGACAGCAAAGGCACTCCAATCGGCGTTTTAGGAGGACATTTGAGCATCAGCTGGCTCAATAGTCAGCTTAGTTTTTATACGCGAGCAAACGAAAGCAAGAAAAATTTGATGCCATTCGTGCTGGGTCACGATGGTCAGTACCGCTTTGGTAACCATGAGGCATACGAAGGTTTAGAGGGTTTAGAAAATTTTTGGAGAGGTAACAAAAGCACTGGGTTCGTATTTTTAAATCACAAAAAACACGGGCAAATGCTAGTTTCGTTTGCAAAACATAATGCAGGCATCCTTCCAGTTGATATGGGATGGGTCACGGTTGTTAGCATCCCTATTGATGCCGTGCTGGCTGGTGCCACAGAGACGCGATTGCTCGCAGCAAGTGGTGTGATTGCATTGGCTCTGTTAGCTTGGTTAATGATGTTCAAGCTGACTCAACTTTTGCACAAACCAATCGAAAAACTGGTGCAAGCAATTGAGAGCATTGATGAGTCACATAACCAAGTAGAAGAGTTAGAGGGATTGCCTCTTGAATTCGATGCCATACGAACTGAACTCAACAAACTCTTAAAGTCGTTGAAAGAACGTGAAAAAAATCTAAACGACTTGCTTGACCAAGTCAACACAAGTTTCAAAGGCGTAACAGACAACTTCCCAGGTGTATTGTTTAGCCTTGAAGATTGCCGAGGTCATTGTTTTGACTTCACGTATTTGTCTAACTCTGTCCGTGAGTACTTCAACCTCTCTGGGCCAACACCAAAAATGGCAAAAGAATTTTTTGCAAAAGTTTTGGTTGATAGTTCAACGAAAAACGTTGAATTCATTCGGGATCAATTAATTCAAGAACATCCAATTGATTTTGTGGTCCAAACCAAAGGCAAGAATGGTGATGTGCGTCACATGCGATTCAAGGGACATCCGCGAAAATTAAGCACAGGAGCCCTAGCTTGGGATGGTGTTGCCATTGATGTCACAGACTTAGTGACGGCACAGGAATCCGCTACGGCAGCTCATGAAGCCAAATCAAAATTCCTAGCTACGATGAGTCATGAGATCAGAACACCGCTCAATGGAATTCTGGGGTTTGCACAAATTTTGAAAGATGAGCTCACTTCTGCGCAAGCTCAGAAAGATGTTCAAAAAATCATTGATACGGCAGATACATTGACTCGAATTCTGAACGACATTCTTGACTTTTCAAAAATTGAAGCAGGGAAAATTGACATCGAAAGCAAGCCTTTTACGTTTGTCAATTTGACAGAATCTGTAGGTGACATATTTACAGCTGAAGCCAAGCAAAGAGGCTTGGACTTTGCTCTAAATTTATCTGGTCAAGCAAATCTCACCTTGTTAGGTGATCCCACACGCTTGCGTCAAATCTTGACCAACTTGGTCTCAAACGCGACGAAATTCACTTCGCAGGGACAAGTTTCTTTAAGTATCAATGTGGCCCCGCCTATTGACGAAATAGCTAAGGTACAGATTGTCGTTAAAGACTCTGGCATTGGCATCACAAAAGAACACATGCATCGTCTGTTTCAGAGGTTTGAACAATCTGACGCAACGACTTTCCGCAAATATGGAGGAAGCGGTCTTGGTCTGGCAATTGTCAAAGGCTTGATCGATGCAATGAGCGGAAGAATCGATGTTCAGACACGTGTGGGCATGGGGACAACTTTCTCAATTGAACTGGAGTTGCCTGCAGTACCAATAGTCGAAGCATCTGTAACGCTTGAAACGTTACACAAACCAGTTCAGCTCAAAATTCTTGTAGTGGATGACATTGAGACCAACAGAGAAATCATCTGCCGAGGACTTAAGAGAGATGGGCATGAGTTCACGCAAGCGTCAAATGGTCAGCAAGCACTTGAACTCGCTCAAGGTCAGAGCTTTGATTTGATTTTGATGGATCTTGATATGCCTATTCTGAATGGATTTGAGTCTGCTCTTGGCATTCGCAAAGATAGTCTAAACAAAGAGACATTCATGATTGCATTAAGTGGCTTTGCCTACGAAAAAGACATTGAAAAAATTCGTGAAGTAGGCATGAATTTGCATATCGCCAAACCGATTAATCTTAAAAATCTCAGAAACATCATTTCTGAGCAATTTGGGACGGTCTAACAAAACAACCAACTCAATTACGTCATGGCTACAAAATTAATCAAGAAGAACGCGGCTATTGCTAGCACAGCTCTTTTTATTTTCCTGATGTGGACAGGAATTGCACTCCAAATAAATCACGAAGAGAGTCTAGCTGTCGAAACAGAAAAGAACCATCTTCATAACGTCGCAGCGGGTCTTCGTGAGCACGTTCAAGCCAGTTTTCGCGCGACTGATGATGCACTACGACTTATTAAATTTCACTATGAAAGTAATGGCCTAAAAAGCTTGCCAGAAGTTAACAAGTACTTCCGTGCCAAAGTGATCGATATCAGCAAGTTGAACCAAATAGGGGTCATTGATGAACAGGGCATCTATGCTTTCTCAAATTTGGACAATCATAAAAAAATGGATTTATCGGACAGAGAGCACTTTAAGATCCACCAGGAAGGATATCCATATCCGTTGTTCATCAGCAAACCCGTACTGGGCAGAGCCAGTGGCAAATGGTCCTTTCAAATTACACGGAAATTAGAAAAACCAGATGGTTCTTTCAACGGGGTGGTTGTTGCATCTTTCAATCCTGTTCAGTTTTTAGAACAATTCCAACGAGCAGGACTGAATTCGTCGAGCTTGGTCGGATTGGTTGGAATGGATGGATACGCAAGGGCTTTGCGTGTTGGCAATAGCAATCGTGCAGATGACACACTCAAAGATCTGCAACTCCCGATTGCAGTGAGTCAGTCAGACTCTGGAAGCTTTACTAGCAAGCAATTTTTTGATTCTACTGATCGAGTCTATGTTTTTGAAAAAATTGAAAACTATCCCCTCTTTGTCATCGTTGGGACCAGCTCAAATGCCGCATTTCAAGATTTTTATAACCAACGAAAAGTCCTTATTGGATTTGGCTGGTTCTTCACACTGTTTGCCGCTGCACTGACATGGCAATGGCTCAGATCCATTGAAAATTGTAGGCAACTACAGATTGAAACTGCGAATCAACGACAAGTTCACTCGCAAATGCAATCTACCTATGAAGATTGTTTAAATCAAACTAAGAACTTGACACATCTCGCAACTGTCGGAACGACAGCCTTGAAACACTCATCGACCATCAAGCAACAGATAGAACAACTAAGCAAATGCTCCTCAACTTTTGAAGAAAACATTGACATCTTAGAAGTGCTATTTCAGGAGTCACTAAGAGTTGAACTTGGTCAGATTTCTTCTGACGAATTCCGTTTTTTTGTGAAAAAATTGAGCACCAAAATGGACCTAGAAAAACTTAGAGATCAGATGAGCCACAGTTCACAAAACTTACGTGAAATTTTTATCCTTCTGGATGAACTGGAAAATGCAGCTCGATAGTCTGAAATGAACATATGACACGCGATCAAAAAAACGAATCTAATTTCGTAGGAATTTATTTCCTGCCTGCCTTTGCATCATTGGCAACAATTGCTTTGTCTGCGTTCATCATCTACTATGAAGTTCAAGAAGATCACCAAATCGCTACTTCAGCTTTACAAAATACGGCAATCATCACAGCTAGTCAAGTTGAAAGCGGACTAGATCAAACGACTTCTCTACTCAATACATTGAGTTCACGCTTCACCATAGCTGAAAAAAAAGGACCGCAAGCTATACGTGAATTTGCACAAGAAGTTGGAAAAGAACTTACGAACTATCCTTTGGTAATGCGTTTTAGTATTGCAGATGCAAACGGCGAAGTCAAATACACCATTGGAAACACCGGTAGCAATGCACCTACGCAACGTATCTCAATTACTGATCGTGATTACTTTAAGTTCTTAAAGTATGGTCACATGCGAACGGCTCTCGAAGGTCCTCTTAAATCACGATACAACGGCGAATGGACTTTGCTTCATGCAAAACGACTTGAGAAGGTTGACGGTTCGTTTCTTGGTGTGATTTTTGTTGTCATACCCACGGAGGAGATTCGCAAGCAGTTCGAAAAAATTGATCTAGGAACATCAGGTGTCATAAATTTACGTAATTTAGACTTCGAGCAAATTGCCCGACACCCCAGTATTGATAGCCCAGAAACCAGCACGGGAAACACAAACGTATCTCAGACTCTAAGAGATATGGTCACATCTAAACCTTATCAAAACTCTTTCACATACAAGGCAGTTTCACCCATTGATAAAGTTGAGCGCACTTTTGTTTATCAGAAATTTGATCATCAGCCACTCTCGTTAATTATTGGCCGGGCAAGTTCAGACTTTAAGCAAACATGGAGGCTCACAGCCCTATGGCTTTTCATACTGAATATTGCCGTGTCTTTCTTTGCATTCAGATGGGCATTCAAAGCACATCAACAAAAGATTAGTCTTGAAAGAAAAATTTCAGAACGTACTTTTGAGTTGGATGACTTGTACAACAACGCGCCAAACGGCTATCACTCTTTAGATCCAAGCGGATTGATTATCAAGATCAATGACACAGAACTTAAGTGGTTTGGCTATACACGTGAAGAAGTTATCGGAAAAATCCATCCGCTTCAACTGTTAACACCCGCTTCTCAAGAAATATTCAAAGCAAACTTTCCTAAACTAATTGAAACCGGAAAAGTAGATGGCTTGATCTTGGAGTTTTTACGTCGCGATGGCTCTACTTTTGATGGACTGCTCACTGCTAGTGTTATCAAAGATGGCAATGGCAAGATGCTGATGACTCGATCCTCCATCGTTGACTACAGTAATGTTCGATCACAGCAGAGAACACTAGAAAAAATCCTAGCAGCAGCTCCGATGGCTGTTCGAATTGCGTCGATCAAAACAAATCAAGTTTTGTTCATGAACAAAGCCTTCTGTGAATTAGTCAGACGAGATGAGTCTGAATCCATGCACATGGATATTCGGCAGACTTACGTCAATCTACAAGATTTTGAGGACATTACAAACACGTTGGCTCAAGGCCAAGTTGTTATGAACAAATTAGTTCAGTTACATCTGCCAGATCGCCCTGAAATTCCAAATGTTTGGGCATTAGCCTCCTACATGGTGATTGATTACCAAAACGAAAAATCTGTGCTTGCTTGGCTTTTTGATGTGACACAACTTCAAGATGCAAAGGTCGCAGCTGAATCAGCAAACGTTGCAAAGAGTAAATTTTTAGCAACAATGAGTCATGAAATCAGAACTCCTTTGAATGGAATATTGGGCTTAGCACAGGTACTCCAGCAAGACGTCGCAGACGCAACGGCCAAGCATGACATTCAACGCATCATCGACACCACAGAGATCCTCTCTCGCATACTTAACGACATCCTAGACTTTGCAAAAATTGAGGACGGAAAATTAGAAACTGAAAGTCGTCCATTCACAGTAAGCGAATTAATCTCTTCAACTGCTGCACTTTTTAACTCAGAAGCAAAAAAGAATGACATTGAGTTAAAAGTTCAACTTAGCGGGGATACAGACCAGAGACTGCTTGGCGACCCTGTCAGATTACGTCAAATTTTGACCAACCTCTTATCGAACTCTTTGAAATTCACCCATCAAGGACGCATTACAGTCAATGGCCATGTTGCCACTTCGGCTATGAACAACTTTGATGTTTTGATTACTGTTGAGGACACTGGTATCGGTATCGCCAACGATCACCTACCACGACTTTTCCAGCGATTTGAGCAAGCAGACTCCTCCACGTTCCGTAAATATGGTGGAAGCGGGCTCGGTTTAGCCATTGTCAAAGGCATCGTTGACGCCTTCAATGGTGCGATCAATGTTCAATCAGAGTTGGGGCATGGAACCAAGTTCACATTGAGCTTTACCTTCCCTAAAGTCACGGACTCTCCAGAGGAAGAAGCTGCCAGCACATCAAATGCCCCTCTTGTTAAACAGCTAAAGATTCTCCTCGTTGATGATGTCCAAACAAACCGAGAAATCATTCGTCGCGGATTGAAGCGCGACGGACATGAATTTGCAGAAGCCTCAGACGGACAAGAAGCTTATGAATTAACAAAACAATATAGGTTTGATGTTATTTTGATGGACTTAGACATGCCCGTTTTAGATGGTCTCGATGCAACCCGTCTAATTAGAGAAAACAGCCTCAATAAAGATACTTTCATTGTTGCATTAAGCGGATTTGCTTACCAAGAAGATGTTGATGCTATACAGAAGGCCGGAATGAACCTTCATGTGGCCAAGCCCATTAATTTGAATAAGCTAAAAGATATAATTAAGAACCAGTTTAGTGAAGCTTTGTAAAATGAGCCCCGTGCCAGATTATTTCAATGTACTCGCAGTAGACGACGACGCTTTGATCTTGCGATTAGTCGAGGTTGCGTGTCGCCCTTTTGACTTGAAGGTCACGATGCGTAGTGCGAATACAGTGCACGCCGCTATTGATTTAGCAAAGAAAACAAAGTTCCAACTCTTGGTACTCGATCATGATGTTGCTGGCATAAAAGGCTGGGAACTGTATGACTACCTAAAACAATGGCTTGATCCCAAGGTTCAAATTGTCGTCTACTCTGGCAGCGTTGATGCGAATGCAGCAGCCAAATACAAAGAGCGGGGCATTGACAACATCCTTAAGAAGCCCTTGTCTGCAAACACACTAGGCTTTTGGATTAGAAAAGCTATCGGAATTTGAACCTCACTACTAGAGTACTTCAGACATAACTGAAGTGGTTCAGGATCTCATTAACTTTTCTAAAGTTGTATGGCTTTGCTAAAAAGTCATCCATACCCGCATCTTTGGCGGCACGCTTGTCACGATCAAACACTTGTCCTGTTGTCGCAACAATGTAAGTATTACGAGCAACACCATCTAGCTCCCGTATCGCAACTGAAGCATTCAAGCCACTGAGGCCTGGCATATCAAGATCCATAAAGATCACATCCGGAACAATTTCATGTGCCATTTGAATAGCGTCTGCACCGTTTGCTGACTCAGTCACTTGATGTCCTTTCTGCTCCAAATAGCTAGAAAGAATGCGTCTATTGGTAACAGAGTCATCGACTACAAGAATTTTTAGCATCTCGTGGTTTTCAATTTGCGTTTGCTTCAGTGAGCTCGTATCAGGATTTTCGACTGGCAAACTAATTCGAACTTGGAATGTGTTGCCATGTGTTAGCGACGAACTAACGCCAAGAGACCCGCCCAATTTCTCAATAATTGTTTTAACAACTCGAAGCTCAAATTCACCACGGAAACTACTGTTGCTCTCGCGAACGTTGTCTACATCAAGCAATGAGTCACGTGGCTCAAAGATACGAGCAATCGATTCTTTACTCAAACCCAAACCTGAGTCTGTAATCACGATCGTTGAGTGCAAGCTCGAATCTCGCAAATCTGATTTGCAGGTGAAGCGAACTTCTCGCCCCGATGATCGATCAATCGCATTTGACAATAAGTTTGCCAATGCTTGCTTAAGACGAACATCATCAGCGCGAACTTGTACAGACGGCGAGTCAGATGAGTAGATCAGTTGAATCCCTTTGTCTACGGCCTTTTTCTGATATGAGCTCTCCACAGAATCAATCAACTCCCTGAAGTTAAATTTCTTTTCACTCAATTCAAAAACACCAAGCTCAAGATTAGTCACATCAAATAAATCGTTCAAAATTATGTCAATGCGCTCGCATCCCTCAAGAATAGTTTCGACATCTTTTTGAACATCTATGTTTCCGTCGTTTGAACCGTGTAAAAGTTGGGCATATCCCATGATGGTGTTTAACGGGTTACGCAGCGTATGACTCAGCTTAGACATGAATAGGAGTTTTGTCTCATTAGACTCAACCGCGAGAAGTTTTGCTTTTTTAATTTCAGTCACATCAAGCGCAATGAATTGCCAATAGACTCGGCCATTCATCACTGACGTGTTGACACTGACATTTAACCAATACATCCCTACTTCTGAACGACAACTCAGCTCTAAATTGAACGGCTGAAGATTATGCGGACTAAGTCGGAGCCGTCTAATTAATCTGGTTCGATGCATTTGCGTGAATGATTCAAGCACTAGAAGCGGTGACTCAAGCAACATTTGAGGAGTTGTTTTCAGGTACCTGATTGCTCCCGAGCTTGCGAACTCCAACTTCAACTCATTCGGTGAAGATATGGGAAAAGACATCTTCAACGCGACACCTGGGAAATCCTTAAAGTCAGCGCTAAAGCTGCTACTAACTTGAGCCTGCAAATGGCGAATGACCTCAGATTGCCGCTCTAGTTGACTCTCTAAGTCTTTGATGTCTTGCTTCAAATTATCTTCATTCAATTTGGATGCTCTAAATTTTTCAAACATATTCACTACCTAATCAGAATGTGTTGTAAGAAATGCCAATGAGATTACTCTGATCAGTGAACTGATGACCAATTCGTAATGTCCAAGGTGAGTTGTTTGCACGCCAAGTGACTGCCGCTTTATGGCCAACGTACCAACGATCATCTCCGACTGCAGTGAGCTCCATGCCAAAATTACTGTTTACAGGCTTAATCTGAAGTACACCTAACCATGTGTGAAATGCAGTGTTGTATTCAGTTAGCACATAGACTGATGAAGTTGTCATTTGTCTAAAAACTTCAGCTGAGAGCTTTACACCAACAGCAGCATCGCCTTGTGAAGCAGCCTCTGAATTGGATCGGTGATCTATAGCACCAACGCCCACATTTACTTTGAATGTTGTGCCTGACTCATTGATGGTGAAAGCGTTCTGAACCAAACTGCCGCTCAATGACTTCCCACTATTGCTCCATTGACTGTATGCTGCACTCGCTTGCCATTGGCCTAGCTGTTTAGCTACAACTGCGGAGCCTCCAGTTTTTGATTGATCGTATTGAGCAAACAACCCATCAGCAGCTATAGCTTGGCTACCAAAAATCGCCATGATTCCCGAAAAAACAATCTTGTTAAACATGCTTGATCCTCAGCGCCATTGTTAATACTTTTATAAAAGCTTTGATTGAGTTGTAAGCCATCTGCTCCTTAGCTTTGACCTCAGTCAATTCGGCCTCTACTAATCCACTAAGCCAAAGCGCCTTCCCTTGTTCAGTAAAGAAAACAATTTTTCCTAACTCGTCGGTATAGCCAACGTTAGCCAACCCCTCTTCTGTCGTCAGCTGGACCAATGCATCTCCAACTGGCTGTTTGGTTTTGGTGGAAATTTGACTTTCCGAAATCAAGCAATCCGCCACGGGGTGCATGTTGTTTCCACGCTCAATCCATAACTTTCGAAACGATCGACCTTTAACTTGGATCTCAAACGGTTGAAGCTCTTTTTCGCTACGCAATGCGGTCCGAACAAAGACTAGACGAATAAGGTTTACAACAGTCCAGAAAAAACTTACTACGCTAATGCCTGAATCGTTCACCTCAAAAAGTGCAATGACGAATGAACACCCAGTAAAGATCACTAAGAAGTTAACAAAAATATCAAACGATCTTGGATGACCGTTAGCTGCTATTTTTTGCCCCTTCGGTGTTACGTCAAACTCTGCTGCTTGATAAGGCCGGAAGAGTTTCATCAAAAATTTGGGCGTCAAGCGTAATGACAATAAATCTTGCCAAATTGAAGTTACAAACGGTTGCAGACGCTTCTTTGAAATCCAAAAATTAAAACCAACAAGCCCCACCACGACGGATCCCTGCGCCATCAGCAAGTCTTGAGTTGATGACTCCGCCAATGCACTCCATCCGAATAAAAAGTAAAGTTGTGGGACTAGCAAACTAGTGAACCGTACTGGAAATGAAACAGTCCAATACATTGGTAAAAATTTAACTTTATCTATCAGCTTCAAAGACTTATTTGCAGAATTAAGCTCCCATAGTTTCGAAGTCATTTGAACAGCACCTTCCCCCCAGCGACTTCTTTGTTTAATCATGTCATTGATAGTTTCTGGCGATAGTCCAACAGCCACTGGGTCCTGAATAGCAACAGATTCATACCCAATCTGTTTGAGCTTGATAGAAAGAAAAATGTCTTCCGTTATAGACTCCGTGGGAAATCCTCCTAACTGCTTTAATGCAGAATTGCGTATCAAGCCGCAACTACCGCAGAAAAAGGCAGCTTCTCCATTGCTACGAGCGTGCAAGACTCCGTTAAAAAAGTGACGTTGATCGTTTGGACTAAGCTCGTAGATCTCTAAACTGCGCTGAATAGGATCAGGGTTGTAAAACTCTTGCGGCGCTTGTACTACTGCCACTTTTGAATCCTCCATAGGTGCGATTAGCTTTTCAATCGCATATGGTGCAACTAAAAAGTCGGCATCCAGAATCAAAGTGAAATCGCCATGCAGGTAAGTTAATGCATGATTGATATTGCCTGCCTTTGCAGATGCGTTATCGGGTCTACTGACGTAGGTTGCACCCCATTTTTTGCACAATGATGGCAACCAATCCCGTTTGCCATCATCAAGCAAGTAGATTCGAACTTCCCCTGGCCAAACAAGATTTTTTGCTGCCATTAGTGTTCGATCTAAGATCTCTTTTGGCTCGTTATAGCTGGGAACGACAACATCAATAGAGGATTGGCGCGTTCGCACACTTACCTCAGTGCTCAAGATTTTTTGTGGATACACATAAAAATGGAGACTATGAATCACATCCACAATCCAGCACAGCTCAATGAAAAAAATCAACTGAGTGTAGATTCCTGAAAAATCTGAGCCTCCCCACGCCACTGTGACACTGATACGCCAACCTAAATAGCCTGCCAAAAGAAGGAACAGACCAGTTAACACGACTCTGCGACTGCTCACACTTTCAGATGAAAGTTGAATCATCATCAACACTACGAATATCGCAGTGACAACTGAAATCCACAAAAAACTGTTCATATCTTGTTAAAGATCAACCATCTAAATCATGCGACTTGCGGAGTAG
>JACCDN010337254.1_pt1 | contig 26896 bp, 25 predicted proteins | sample 7441691 | NCBI WGS metagenome assembly JACCDN01 (sample SAMN15323439, study PRJNA562643) | freshwater metagenome | isolation source: river surface water | place: USA:Blue River Watershed | collected 2017-08-16 | reverse complement strand
TGGATCAGGCGATGATGCTGGGCCTGACCCCGCTGGCCTGGTCACCGCTGGGCGGCGGACGCCTGGCCAAGCCGGAAAGCCCGCGCGATAACGCGATCTGCGCGGCGCTGGACAAGGTTGCGCAAGAGCATGGCGTCTCGCGCGCGGTCGCCGCCTATTCGTGGCTGATGGCGCACCCGGCCGAGATCATCCCGATCATCGGCTCGCAGCAGGCGGAACGGATTGCCGAAGGCGCTGCGGCGCTGAAGGTGCGCTGGACCCGCACCGACTGGTACGCGGTGCTGGTTGCCGCCCGCGGCGTGCCGCTGCCTTGATACCGATCAAGGCGGGCCGGTGCAGATTATTGCAATGGCCCGCCACCAAATTGACCTGACGGAGACTTGCCATGACCAACCCGCCCGAAATCGCCTGGTTCTCTGCCCTGTGCGACGACGATTACGAGTTTCTCGGCGTCCCCGATCAGTACCTCAAGTCCAGCTGGGAGCACTGCCGCAATATCGTGCTGCGCGCGGAAGAGGGCGGGTTTGACAACATCCTGCTGCCGTCAGGTTACGAGCTGGGGGTTGATACCACGGCATTTGCCGCCGCAGTGGCAACGCAGGTCAAGCGGATCAAACTGCTGTGGGCAACCCGCATGGGTGAGGACTGGCCGCCGCAGCTGGCGCGCCGCATCGCCACGATCGACCGGATCCTGGGCCCCAATGCCGCTGGCACGGGCGGACGGCTCAACGTGAATATCATTTCCTCGCCGATGCCGGGCGAAACGATGGAGAGCGGGCCGCGCTATCGCCGCGGGACCGAGGTGATGAAGATTATTCGCACGCTGCTGAACGGGGAGCACCTCGACTTCCAGGGCGAGTTCTACAACCTCAAGCTCGACCCGGCGCGGATCAGCACGATTTCGGGCAAGTGCCCCAATCTCTATTTCGGCGGGCTGAGCAACGAAGCGCGCGAATGTGCGGCCGAAGCGGCCGACGTTTACCTGATGTGGCCCGACAAGATGGAGAACGTCCGCGAGGTTGTGGCCGATATGAAGGCGCGCGCCGCTGCCAAGGGGCGCACGCTCAAGTTCGGCTATCGCGCCCACGTGATCGTGCGCGAGACCGAGGACGAAGCCCGCGCCTATGCCGATCGCCTGCTGTCCAAGCTGGATGATGAAATGGGCCGTGCAATCCGCGAAAAGAGCCTGGATGCCGCCAATTACGGTGTGCAGCGCCAGCAGGAACTGCGCAGTGCGGCCGATGGCGACGGCTTTGTCGAAGAGAATCTGTGGACCGGGATCGGCCGCGCCCGTTCGGGTTGCGGTGCCGCAATTGTCGGCAACCCGGATCAGGTTATCGCCAAGCTGCGGGCCTATCAGGAGGCCGGCATGGAGGCCTTCATCCTCTCAGGCTATCCGCATGTGCAGGAATGCGATATGTTCGCCCGCTATGTCCTTCCCCAGATCCAGCACGCGCCCATTCCCGGCTGATGCACCCTCTGCCGGGGACGGGGACGCTGCAAGGCTCGAGCGTGTTTTAACTGCTCTGCTGGCGGCCCAGGCGGAACTTGACGCGCTTGGGCAGTCGCTGGCGGCTGCGCGCCTCGATGCTGCCATTGAGGCAGTAAGGTTGGCCAAAACTTCGTTTGCATAAGTGCAATTTCGGGCATTTTCCGAGAAAAACTAGCACTTATACGAATAGATCAGTACCATTTTTGTCCTATCGTTTACGTGTTACTTCGATAAGGGCGGGTGAGGGTATGAGGCTCCACGAGGGACAGGGCGATCTGGCCGGAATTGCTGGCGGTGAGAGCTGTGCCGACCCTGGCGAGCGCGCCCAGACATTGCGATCTTTGGCCAAGAGCTTGCTTGCAGTCGCTAACCAGATTGATCACGACAGTTTGATTGCGGGGCGGGCGACCCTTGGCGAAGGGCCGGCCGCGCATGGAGCACTGTCCATCGACAAGCGGATGCTGCTGGATCGCGCGGCGCTGGATTATGGCAATCGCCGCGCCCGGCGTCGGTTCTTTCCTGCCGAACTGTTTGGCGAGCCGGCGTGGGATCTTCTGTTGGACCTGTTTCAGGCCCGGCTTGAAGGCAAGAGCATCAGCGTAACCAGCGCTTGCATTGGCGCCGATGTGCCGCTTTCCACGGCTCTGCGCTGGATCGGCGTGCTTGAAGCAGAAGGACTGGTTGAGCGCAGCCGCAACCTGACCGATCACCGATCGACCTGGGTCAGCCTGACCGATCGGGCCGTGGCGGCCATGACCGAATATACCCAGGGCTGCCTGATCCGCGGTCGTCGTGCCGTTCGCCGGGCCGAAGAAGATGTGATCACCGCCTTGCAGGAGCGGGCGGCCTGATCCGCGCGGGATTCCGCCATTAGGCTTCTGCGAACAGGGCCTTTTTACCGATCTGGGGGAGTGGTGCCCGGAGGCGGATTCGAACCACCGACACGCGGATTTTCAATCCGCTGCTCTACCAACTGAGCTATCCGGGCAACGCATCCAGAAGAGACCATGCAGGCCGCTTCGCGTTTGGAAGCGCGCCTATGGCGAAGCTGGCGCAGCTTGGCAAGAGGCTTTCAAGCCTTTCCTTCTTCCTCGTCGAGTGCAGGTGGCCCGGGCAGGGCATAACCATCTTCCAGCCACCGCATAAGGTCGCGGTCCTTGCAACGGGTGGAGCAAAACGGCGCATGTTCGGGATTGCGCGGCTTGCCGCAGAGCGGGCACTTGCGAACGACGGTGCTGGTCATGCTTGCAGCGCCTGCGCGAAAGCGCCTTCCAGCGCAAGACCGGGATCCTCTTGCCACCGGATCGCGCGTCCGGTTCGGCGGGCAAGTTCTGCTTCCCATCCTGCCGAGACAGCCCGGCGCACGGCGGGGTGTGCGCTGAGCAGCAGGCTCGCCCCGGCATCGCTGACCAGTTCGGCGCGCCGCAGCAGCATCCGCGCCGCTGCGGCAGGCCGGTTTGCCGTCAGCCGATGCAGCAGCGATGGCCGCTCCAGTCGGGTAACCAGCTGGACCATCCCAAAGCCATTCATGGCGGTGCGTTCATGCGGCCTGCCGTTCAAGGCGCTGGCGAGGGCCGCGTCGACTGCCTGCCGGTCTGCCTTGTCCGCCAGGGTGGGAAAATCGATCGCGATGGATCCAGCCAGGTCGAGGCGGCGGAGAGTTTGGGCCAGCGCCGGTACCGCTGCCAGAGCCAGCGACGCGGCAGGCAGAGTTCCGTCGATGTCGATCACGGTCATCGCCGGGGTTGGACTGATCGTCAGCGCTCCTCCGGCGAAATCAGCGGTGCCGTGCCAGGCTTCGGACCAGACATCTTCCCACAGCCCGGCCGGGAAGTGCTGGACCAGCTTGCCGGCTGGGGGCGGAGCGGGGCAGGGGGCATCTTTCGTGGGCCGGGCCTGGGCGCGTTTCAGGCGTCCCGCTTCGGCCATGGCCGCACGCATGACCTTCAGCCGGATTGGCGCGCCTTCGGCGGCATCGGCGGGCAGCTGGTCAACCAGCGCCTCCTCGCCACTGGCAAACCGCGCGGTGCCGCGGCGCGAACCGGCGGCGCGGGCGATCAGTACGGCATCTTCCACCTGCCCCGCCGCAAGTCCGCCGGGCCAATCGAGCCGGGCGGCAATGACATCGCTACCCTCGACCAGGATTGCGCGGGTTTCGCCAATCCCGGCTTCGACCAGCCACTCAGCCAAGGGGGTATCCCGCCGAAAGCAGCAGGGCGCGGGTTTCGAACAGCGGCAGGCCGATCACGCCCGAATGGCTGCCGGAAACGAAGCGGATCAGTGCTTCGGCGCGGCCCTGGATGGCATAGCCGCCAGCCTTGCCCAGACCTTCGCCGCTTGCGATGTAGCCATCGATTTCTGCGTCCGACAGCCGCTTGAAGGCGACCACGGTTTCAACGATGCGGGTGCGGGCCTGGCCTGCGCGATCGATCACGCAGATGGCCGAGATGCACTGATGGCGTCGTCCAGACAGCAGACCCAGCAGCTTGCGCTGCACATCTTCGGTTTCTGCCGGCGGCAGGATCCGGCGGCCAAGCGCCACTGTGGTATCGCCGGCAAGGATGATTTCATCGGCCGAGCGCGCAACGGCGGCAGCCTTGGCCTGCGCCAACCGCAGCGCGTAGGCGCGCGGGAGTTCGCCTTTCAGCGGGGTTTCGTCGATATCGGGGCTGGCGATCCGGGCCGGCGAGGCACCGATCCGGGCGAGCAGGTCGCGCCGGCGCGGCGAGGACGAGGCCAGGACCAGTTGCGGCGCGGTCACCCGCAGGGCTTAGCCGAACTGTCCGGGGCCGCCACGGCCGGGCATGAAGCGATAGGTGATGCGACCCTTGGTCAGGTCGTAAGGGGTCAGTTCCACCAGAACTTCATCACCAACGAGCACGCGAATGCGGTTCTTGCGCATTTTGCCAGCGGTATGGCCGAGGATCTCGTGGTCATTCTCAAGGCGGACGCGGAACATCGCGTTGGGCAGCAGTTCAACTACCGTTCCGCGCATTTCGAGGAGTTCTTCTTTCGCCATCCGGGCCTAGATTCCGTTGTTGTTCGGCTGCATTGCGGCGCGCCATAGCGACCGAAGGCTGAAAAGGAAAGCCTTGGGCGTCTGTCCCGCGCCATTTGTCGTTTGTCGACTTGCGACATTCTATTACGCGGGAAGGACTTGCCATTAGCGCGCCTACCTCCCATTTGCGGAGCCGGGTCGGGGCTGCCAGATCGTAAATATCGTGCGATCACGGAGATTTAATGCGTAGTTTTGCTCTTGCCCCCTTGCCGATGATCCTATTTTCCGTCCCGGTTTTGGGGACTGACCAGAAGATCACGGAGGCTGCTGAACCGGCGGCGCAACAGACCATTCCGGACAGCGCCGAGCGGCAAGGCAGTGAAATCCTGGTCGTGGCAGAACGCATTCGTGGCCAGGTTGAAAGCCCGGCTCCGCCGATCGCGGTACTGGATGAAAAGGATATTCAGGCGCTTGGCGCCACGACACTGGCTGATGTGCTGACGCAACTGGCGCCGCAGACCGGTTCGGGCCGTGGCCGTGTCAGCGGACCGCCGGTGGTTTTGATCAACGGTCAGCGGATCGGCAACTTCCGCGAGATGCGCAATTTTCCGCAGGAAGCGATCCGGCGTATCGAGATCCTGCCCGAGGAAGTGGCGCTGCGGTTCGGATTTCCCGCCAACACCCGCGTCGTCAACATGATCCTCAAAAACAACTTCGCGTCGAAAACGATCGAGGTGGAGACTGCGGTCCCCACCCGCGGCGGTTTTCAGACCTATGAGGTTGAGGCCACAGCGCTGCGCATCAATGGCCCGCAACGCTTTAGTGTCACCGCCAAGATCGACGATACCTCCGAACTGACTGAAGCCGAGCGAGATGTGACCCAGGCAGCGGGATCGAGCCCGACGGTATCGACCGATCCCAACCCGGCCCTGTTCCGGTCGCTGGTTGCCGACAGCCGCGAGCTGGGGCTCAACCTTTCGCTGGCGCGCGGCCTTGGCAAGGATGGGCTGGGCGGCAATGTCAGCCTGAATGGCAACCTTACCCGCACCGACAGTCGCCGCAATTCGGGTCTTGATGTCGTCGTGCTGACATCGCCCGGTGGTGCCACCGCGATCCGCACGCTTGCCGACCCGCTGGAGCGGACCACGCACACCACATCGGCGCAGGGCGGGGGCGCGCTCAATACCCGGTTCGGCAACTGGCAGGTCAGCGCGACGCTGGATGGCAATCACACCGAAAGCCGCACGGTGATCGACCGCCGCGCCAACACGGCGGGCCTCGTGGCTTCCGCTGCCGCGGGCACCTTGGCGGTTACCGCTCCGCTGCCGGCCGTCGCCAATGCCGGACAGGACCTGGCCTTGTCGAATTCTGATCGGCTTGATGGCCTGCTGACATTGATCGGGCGGCCGGTGAGGCTGCCGGGCGGCGAAGTGACCGCCACCCTCCGGGCCGGCTTCACGTTCCTGTCGTTCGATACCGAGGATAGCCGCAGCGCGGTTGGCAAGGTCAGCTTGCGCCGCAACCGCTTGACTGCCGGCACCAACGTGGGCGTGCCAATCACAAGCCGACGCGAGAATTTTGGCGCGGGGCTGGGTGACCTGTCGCTCAATTTCAGTCTTGGCTGGGACCATCTGTCCGATTTCGGCTCGGTCAACGATTGGAGTGCGGGCCTGACCTGGTCTCCACTGCGGTTCGAGAAGCTGAGCCTGACGGCAAGCTACCTGGTCAACGAGACGGCGCCAGGCCTGTCAGAGCTGGGCAATCCGGTAACCACCACCTTCAACGTGCCAATCTTTGACCTGACACGCGGGGAAACCGTGCTGGCAACGGTGATCGGCGGCGGCAACCCGGCACTGCGCAAGGAGCAGCAGCGCGATTTGAAATTCGGGGCAAACTGGCAGCTGCCGTTCCTCCAGAACTCAAGCCTGGTGGTCGAATACTTTCGCAACCGGTCAGACGATGTCACCGCCAGCTTTCCGCTGCTGACGCCCGCGATCGAGGCCGCTTTCGCAGGGCGGGTGTCGCGCGATGCCAGTGGTCGGCTGGTCTCTATTGACCAGCGCCCGGTAACCTTTGCCGAACAGCGTGCCTCGCGGCTGCGCTGGGGCCTGAACCTGTCGGGCCAGATCGGCAAGGCGCCCGCCGGTGGCGGCTTCATGGGCATGATGGGCGGCGGGGCGCCGCAGCGTCCTGCCGGTGCGGCCAGTCCACCCGCCAATCCGCGCCCGCAAGGTGGCGGAGCCGGTCGCGGCGGCGGCGGCGGCATGATGGCAATGATGGGCGGCGGTCGCGGGCCCGGTCGCTGGAGCCTGGGTCTGTTCCACACGGCGCAGTTTGACAGTCAGGTGCTGATCGCGCCGGGCGTGCCGCAGCTTGATCTGCTCAATGGGGATTCGCTCTCGTCGACCGGATCGCCGCGCCACACGATCGAATTCAACGGTGGCCTGTTCAAGAATGGCTTTGGCACATTTTTCAACGGCACCTGGACCGGGCCTTCGCGGCTGACCGGGGCGGCCAACCTGCGCTTTGGCAGCGTGACGCGGATGAACATCAACGTTTTTGCGGCGCTTGGGCAGCAACAAGGGCTGGTCAAAAAGGCGCCGTTCTTCAAAGGGTCGCAGGTGGCGCTGCGCTTCGAGAACCTGTTCGATAGCCGGCAGAAGGTGACAGACGGGACCGGCGCTGTACCGATCGGCTATCAGGCGGATCTGATCGATCCGCGTGGCCGCATGGTCGAGATTGAATTCCGCAAGATGTTCTAACGAATGGCCCCGACCGGCCGGAACCGGTCGGGGCAAATCGGCATTAGTGGAATACGGCCATCAGCAGGTGCAGCGAGAGCGCGATCAGCGCGACGCTGGAGAGTGCGAACAGCATGAAGCGGACCAACACCCGGTTCCAGGTGGCCTGGACGATCGAGTGCGCGATCCGCAGGCCGACATAGGCCCAGGCAATCGAGGCATTCATACCGTCACCCTGCCCGATCAGGGCCAGAGCCAGCGCAACCGCATAAAACACGGTCGGCGCTTCGTGCAGGTGGTTATAGTTGTGGGCGATCCACTGAGTGTTTGCCGGCAGCACGTTGTCCAGCGACTGGCCGGTACCGCCGATCAGGTTTTTGGTATCAATCTTGGCCTTGGCCATGGCCGGGATGCGGGTGGCGTACATCCACAGCCACATCACCATCGTCCAGCCGGCCAGCACAGCCACCGGCTTCAGGATTTCCATTCCAATCATTGTCATTCTCCCCCGTTGTTATGCGCCAAGCAGGGTCAGCTTGGCTGCGTGCAGTGCCAGCATTAGCAGGCACAATGTCGATAGCATGAAGAGCGCAAAGCGCACCGGAACCTTGTTCACCGTTGCCTGCCACAGCGAGTGCAGGATCCGCAGCACGGCATAGCCCCAGGCGAACAGCACATCGTGTTCGACCGGTCCCATGATCGCCAGGATCGCGACCGTGGCATAGAACAGCGTCGGCTGTTCCATCAGGTGCGCATAGTTGTGCGATTTCCAGTTGATCTGGTCGGGGATCACTCCCTCAAGGTCCTGACCGCGTCCGCCGGGTTTCGCTGCTCCCAGCCCGCCACGCTTGGCGATGGCCGGAAGCCGGGTTCCGGCCATCCAGAACAGCATCACGATTGACCAGAGCACCAACACGGCGGCTGGCGCCAGAATCTGAGCCTGCATTGTCTCCCCCTTTATTTCCTTAACCCGTGCGCTGCAGGGTGTTCCGCCTGATTCCGATTGTCAAATGCAACTAGTCGGTGCGGGCGAGGACCGCAGCAAAGCTGGCTGGATCGGTGTTGCTGCCGGTCAGCATGATCGCGGTTCGCCCATCAAGCGGCACCTTGCCGGCCAGCGCCGCTGCCAGCGCCGCGGCGCCGCCAGGTTCAAGCACCAGGTGCAGCTTTGAAAAGGCAAAGCGCTGCGCCGCGCGCACTTCGGCCGGGGTGACCGACAGGCCATAGCGGCACCGATCTTTCAGGATCGCGAAGTTGATCGGCCAGGTCGCCGGGGTTTGCAGGGCATCGCAGGCAGTTGGCGGGGCGTCCTTGGCGACGTGCTGGATTTCACCGGTTGCAAGGCTGCGCGCCACGTCATCCCAGCCTTCCGGCTCGACCGGCACGATTTCGGCATCGGGGCAGGCCAGCGCGAGCCCCGCGGTCAGCCCGCCACCTCCGCAGCAAACGACGATCCGGCTCGGACCCTCAAGCCCGCGTGCGCGCATCTGGCCGGCAATTTCGATACCGGCGGAGCCTTGCCCCTCGATCACCCAGGGGTCACCATAAGCATGGACCAGGGTGGCTCCGGTTTCGTCGATCAGCCTCTGCGCCACGGCATCGCGGTCTTCGCCGCCGGGGCGATCATAGAGCACCACGTTCGCGCCCATCGCCCGGGTGGCTTCCAGCTTCACCTGCGGGGCGTCGACCGGCATGACAATGGTTGCCCGAATGCCCAGCCGCTGCGCGGCCCAGGCCACGCCCTGCGCATGATTGCCGCTGGAAACGCCAACCACGCCCCGTTTGCGCTCGGCGTCCGAAAGGTCGGAAAGCCGGTGCCAGGCGCCGCGAATCTTGAAGGCGCCGATGGGCTGGAGGCTATCGGCCTTGCACCACACTTTTGCCCCGTTGACCTCGGTCTCAAGGAGTGGTGTCTGCACCAGCAATTCGGCAATCTTGGCGGCGGCGCGAGCCACGCCTTCGCTGGTCGGAGCGCGCATCGGTTGTGTCGTCATGAAACCAGCCTATATGCGCGCCTTCGCCGCGGGCAAAGGAGAGATACAGGTGAGCAAGGTTCTGGTGATCGGTGCAGGGGGCGTCAGCTCGGTCTGCGTCCACAAGATGGCGATGAACGCCGGGATTTTCAGCGAAATCCATCTCGCCAGCCGTACCAAGTCAAAGTGCGATGCGATTGCCGCATCGGTCAAGGAACGCACCGGCGTTACCGTCTCGACCTATGAGATCGATGCCGAGGAAGTGCCCGCGCTGACCCGTCTGATCGAGCAGATCGGCCCCAAGCTGGTGGTCAACTTGGCGCTGCCTTATCAGGACCTGCCAATCATGGACGCCTGTCTGGCGGCTGGCGTCGATTACCTCGACACCGCGAACTATGAGCCGAAGGACGAGGCCAAGTTCGAATATAGCTGGCAGTGGGCCTATCAGGACCGCTTCAAGGAAAAGGGCCTGATGGCGCTGCTGGGGTCAGGCTTTGACCCTGGCGTGACCTCGGTCTTTGCGATGTGGCTCAAGAAGCACAAGCTGAAGACCATCCGCACGCTGGACATCCTTGATTGCAACGGCGGCGATCATGGCCAAGCCTTTGCCACCAATTTCAACCCGGAAATCAACATCCGCGAAGTGACCGCCCCGGCCCGCCACTGGAACCAGGGCGAGTGGGTCGAAACCCCGGCGATGACGATCCGCCAAAACTTCGAGTTCGAGGCCGTCGGCCCGAAGAATATGTACCTGATGTACCACGAAGAGCTGGAAAGCCTGGCGAAGTTCCTGCCCGAGCTGGAGCGCGGCCGCTTCTGGATGACCTTCGGTGATGCCTATATCAACCACCTGACCGTGCTGCAGAACGTAGGCATGACCGGGATCGAACCGATCAACTACCAGGGCAAGGAAATCGTGCCGCTGCAGTTCCTCGCCGCCGTGTTGCCCAAGCCGGAAACGCTGGGGCCAACCACCACGGGCAAGACCAATATCGGCGATATCGCGACCGGCATGGCGCTCGATGGATCGGGTGAGAAGACCTATTACATCTACAACATCTGCGATCACGAAGAGGCGTTCCACGAAACCGGGAACCAGGCGATCAGCTATACCACTGGCGTTCCGGCGATGATCGGCGCGGCGATGATGTTGACCGGCGCATGGCGCGGTGAGGGCGTGTTCAACATGGAGCAGATGGATCCCGATCCCTACATGGACATGCTGAACACCCAGGGTCTGCCGTGGCAGGTCAAGGAATTGGCTGGGCCGCTGGACTTCTAATGGAAACCAGAGCGGGCGATCCGGGCGCCTTCGCCCATTTCGATCTCAGCAGGGTCGATAGCCCCGCCTTCGTGGTCGATGCCGCGAAGCTGCGGGCGAACCTGACCGTGCTGGCGGATGTGCGGGATCGCGCCGGGATCAAGGTGCTGGCGGCGCTCAAGGCCTTCTCGATGTGGAAGGTTGCGCCGATTGTTGGCGAATACCTTGATGGGGTCTGCACCTCGGGCCTGTGGGAAGCGCTGCTGGCGGCGGAGCACTATCAGGGCGAAATCGCGACCTATTGCGCGGCTTACAAGGCCGAAGACCTGCCCGAAATCTGCCGCCTGTCGGATCACGTGATCTTCAATTCGCCCGACCAGATCGCCCGCTTTGCGCCGCTGATTGAACAGGCGCGGCAACGCGGTGATGCCTTTGATATCGGCCTGCGGATCAATCCGCTCCACGCCGAGGGCGAAGTACCCAAGTACGATCCCTGCGCGCCGCATTCGCGGCTGGGTTTTCCGGTCGATCAGCTGACCGACGCGCAGATGGCGGGCGTGACCGGGCTGCATTTCCATACCCTGTGCGAACAGGATTTCGAACCGCTGGAACGGACCTGGCAAGCGCTGCTGCCGCGGATCGCGCGGTTCCTGCCGCAGCTCGAATGGCTCAACTTCGGCGGCGGCCATCACATCACCCGCGCCGATTACCAGCGCGACCAGCTTGTCGACTTTCTCAAGGCCGTGAAGGCCCAGACCGGCTGCGAAATCTATCTTGAGCCGGGCGAGGCCGTGGCGCTCGACGCCGGGATCTTGGTCGGCACAGTGCTGGACCGGCAATGGAACGGCATGCCGATCGGGATCACCGATATCTCGGCCACCTGCCACATGCCCGACGTGATCGAGGCACCCTATCGCCCGGCCATGCTGGGCGAACTGCCGCCGCTTGATACGGAAACCGATGAAGGTGCGGGCGGGGCGGTGCGGCTGGGCGGGCCATCGTGTCTGGCCGGCGACGTGATCGGCGATTACCGCTTCGCCAGCGGCCCGGAAGTGGGCCAGCGTTTTGCCTTCCTTGATCAGGCGCATTATTCGATGGTCAAGACCACGACCTTCAATGGCGTGCCGCTGCCCTCGATCTGGTTGTGGGACAGCGCGACGGACGAGCTCGCGTGCGTCCGGCGTTTTGGCTACGAGGACTTCCGCAACCGGCTTTCCTGAGGCAAGGTTCTTGGCAGAACAAAAGCCGGAGAGCGCAGTGCCTGACAAGATCCTTGATGCCCATTCGTCCGATCCCGTCGCCATGGGCTGGATGGAAGGGCTGCCGCCCGCGCCGGACAAGCGGCTGGCCTGGGCCCGGGCTGATCACATGCGCTTTCCCACGCACCGCTATGCCTATTCGCGGATGCGCGAATTCCTGCCGACGGCGCGGGTCTCGCGCGGATCAGGCCCGGTCTGGCAGCTGCCGGTGGCGCTGCGCGACGATATCGATGCAATCACGTTCAAGGCGATGGACGATGGCCGCGAGCTGACCTGGGCGGAATCGCTGGCGGTCCATTTCACCGATGCCGTGCTGGTGCTGCACCGGGGCACGATCGTGTACGAACGCTACCTGGGGGTGACGCGCCAGGACACGCCGCATATCGCTTTCTCGGTGACGAAGAGCTTTGTCGGCACCCTGGCCGAAATGCTGGTGCAGGAAGGGCGGCTTGATCCGAACGCCCCCGTGGCTGAACTGCTGCCCGAGATGGCCGGTAGCGGCTTTGCCGATGCCACTCTCGCGCAGGTGATGGACATGACCACCGCGCTCGATTTTTCGGAGGAGTATACCGATCCCAGCTCTGGCATCGGGGCGATGAGCAATGCCCTGGGGCTGACCCCGAGGGCACCGGGTTATCGCGGCCCGGATGACGTCTACGCGTTTCTCCCGACGATTCGCAAAAGCGGCAATCACGGCGAGCGATTCACCTACCGGACCTGCAATACCGAGGTGCTGGGCTGGATCGTGGCCCGCACCGAAGGCAAGCGAATCGATCAGGTGCTGTCCGAGCGAATCTGGGCTCCGCTGGGGATGGAACAGGATGCGGACTTCCTGATCGATTCGACTGGAATGCCTTTTGCCGGTGGTGGACTTAATCCCGTGCTGCGCGACATGGCCCGATTTGGCGAAACAATGCGCTGCGACGGGCACGGAAATGGCGGCCAGATTATTACCCGCGAAGCGGTTGCAGCGGTGAAGGCAGGGGGCAGCAAAGCGGCCTTCGCACCGGCCGGATACCAGTGGTTGCAGGACGGTTCCTACACCCGCCAGTGGTGGATAATGCCCGGAAATCACGGTGCTTTTTCGGCCCGTGGAATTCATGGTCAGGCGATCTATGTCGACCCCGTCGCAGAGGTGGTGATCGCCCGGTTCGGGTCCCATCCGATCGCCGCCAACACGGCCTTTGATCCCACCTCGCTACCGGCTTTCCGGGCGGTGGCGGAGCACCTCTCAAGGGGGTGATTTTCACTTGCGATTAAGGCGCGAATCTTTATAGCCCGCCCCCGCTGCCCCAAGGGGACTTCCAATAACCGCAAGGCAGCCTCGTCTTCGTGTTACCTGGCCGTCAGGCCTATTGGGGGTCCCTTGAGTTGCAGCAGTATCCTGACGCTCTGTCCGTAGTTCGCGCGCTTGCGCCCGAAGAACCGGTCATCCTGAACCGCCCGCACGCCGCCTCGCGCGCCGCCCGCTTCTTTGTCGAGAAGTTCCCGGGCAAGTCGCTCTATGCGGTAAAGGCCAATCCCTCGCCGGACCTGCTCAAGGTTCTGTGGGATTCCGGCGTAACCCATTTCGATGTTGCCTCGATCGCCGAGGTCAGGCTGGTGCGCGCCACGCTGCCTGAAGCCGTGCTGTGTTTCATGCACCCGGTGAAGACTCCCGGCGCGATTGCCGAGGCCTATCGCCAGCACGGCGTGCGCGTGTTCAGCCTCGATTCGCAGGAAGAGCTGGAGAAGATCGTCGAGGCGACCGAGAACGCCACCGATCTCTCGCTGTGCGTTCGCCTGCGCGTCTCGTCCGACTATTCGGAGCTGAGCCTCGCCTCGAAATTCGGGGTCGACCTGGCCGATGCCGCGCCGCTGCTGCAGGCCGCCCGTCAGGTTGCAGATAGCCTGGGCATCTGCTTCCACGTTGGCAGCCAGGCGATGACCCCGTTCGCTTATGTCCAGGCGATGGAGCGGGTCCGTGCGGCGATTGTCGACGCTTCGGTCACGATCGATATCATCGATGTCGGCGGGGGCTTCCCCTCGATCTATCCGGGCATGGAGCCGCCGCCGCTTGAAGACTACTTCGGCGTGATCCACCGCGCGGCGGAATCGCTGCCGGTGTCCTATTCGTCGGAACTGTGGTGCGAGCCGGGCCGGGCGCTCTGCGCGGAATACAATTCGCTGATCGTGCGCGTTGAAAAGCGCCGCGGGAATGAGCTCTACATCAACGATGGGGCCTATGGCGCGCTCTATGACGCTGCCCATGTTGGCTGGCGTTTTCCGGTGCAGTGCCTCAGCGAAGGCCGCGATGAGGCTGGAGACGGCTTCGCCTTCTACGGCCCGACCTGTGACGATGCCGACTATATGGAAGGCCCGTTCCAGCTGCCCGCCGATATCAAGGCCGGGGACTATATCGAAATTGGTATGCTGGGTGCCTATGGCGCGGCCATGAAGACCGCTTTCAACGGTTTTGGCCAGGCCCAGGCGATCGGCGCAACCGATGAGCCGATGGCCAGCCTGTACCGTGGTGACCGCGCTGATCCGCGCCAGAGCGATAACGTCGTCAGCCTGCGCTGAGCCGGGCTGAGGCATGAAACAAGAAGGGCGGCCTCACCGTGGTGGGGCCGCCCTTGCTGTATCGGGATAGATCGCCCTAGGCGGCGAGCTTAAGCTCCAGACGTTCCCAGATCTCAACCAGCGCCTCGGTTAGCGCGGTCATCATCGCTTCGGTGTGGGCCGGACCGGGGGTGAAGCGCAGGCGCTCAGTTCCGCGCGGCACGGTCGGGAAATTGATCGGCTGCACGTAGACGCCGTATTCGGCCAGCAGGATATCGCTGATCTGCTTGGCGCGGACCGGATCGCCCACCATCAATGGCACAATATGCGTGGTGCTGGGCATAACCGGCAGGCCGGCATCGGCGAACGATTGCTTGAGGAACGCCGCGGCGGCCTGCTGGCCGTCGCGCTCAGCACTCGACTGCTTGAGGTGGCGGACCGAAGCCAGCACGCCCGCGACCAGTACCGGCGAGAGCGAGGTGGTGAAGATGAAGCCCGGGGCATAGGACCGGATCACGTCGATGATCTTCGCATCGGCGGCAATATAGCCGCCCATCACGCCAAATGCCTTGCCCAGCGTGCCTTCGATGATGGTGATGCGGTGTGCGGCTTCATCGCGTTCCGAAATGCCGCCGCCCTGTGCGCCATACATGCCTACTGCGTGGACTTCGTCGATGTAGGTCAGGGCATTGTACTTGTCGGCCAGGTCGCAGATCGCGTGGATCGGGGCGACATCGCCGTCCATCGAATAGACGCTTTCGAAGGCGATCAGCTTGGGCAGGGCCGGGTCGGTTTCGGCCAGCAGCTGCTCAAGATGCTCAACATCGTTGTGCCGGAATACCTTCTTTTCTGCGCCCGAATTGCGGATCCCGGCGATCATCGAGGCGTGGTTAAGCTCGTCCGAGAAGATCACACAGCCCGGCAGGATCTTGGCCAGGGTGGAGAGCGTGGCATCGTTCGAGACATAGCCCGAAGTGAACAACAAAGCGCTGTCCTTGCCGTGCAGATCGGCCAGTTCACGCTCAAGATCGACGTGGTAGTGGGTGTTGCCGCCGATGTTGCGGGTGCCGCCCGAACCGGCGCCGACATCGTGCAGCGCCTGTTCCATCGCCTCGATCACCTTGGGGTGCTGGCCCATCGCAAGGTAATCGTTGGAGCACCAGACAGTGATCGGCTTGGGGCCATTATGCCCGGCAAAGCAACGGGCGTTGGGATAGGCGCCCTTGTTGCGCAGGATATCGATGAAAACGCGATAGCGTCCCTCGGAATGCAGCCGATCGATCGCCTGGTCGAAAATCTGGTTGTAGTTCACTAGCGGGTTCCGCTTGCTGCTTTCCGGCGCCTCTAACCCAACGATCTGCCGGGCGCCAGCAACTTATTGCCGGAAACCCGTGTGCACCAGCGCGCGCGCCTGCGGATTGCCGGCGATCCATTCGTAATCGTGACCCGGGATCACGACCATTTCCGGTGCCTGGCCCTTCAGGGTGCGGATCGTCTTCAGCCAAGCATATACTTCCCCGCGATTTTCCGGCGCCAGATAATCACCAACCAGCCGCGATCGTGCACGCAAGTCCTGCCAGCTGGCGGCCAGTGTGGCGATATCTCCGGCAAAAAGAATCTCGCGGCCATCGGCGAGGCGGACAAAGACCATTTGCGAGCCGGGAGTATGGCTGGGTGCGGGAATAACGACGACTCCGGGAGCCACGGCATGCGGCGCGGCGGCGGAGAGCTTCGCGGGTGGACGCTCCCCCCGCCATGGCAGCTGTGCGGCCAAAGGTGACTGCGGTAGCTGCCCGGCATTGAGCATCGCCGCCTTGAGCAAGGGGGCGCCTCCAGCGCGGGCCAGGGCGCCAAGGTGATCAGGATGCTCGTGCGTGGCCAGGATCAGGCCAGCGCCAGCCATCGCTCGATCCACCTTGCCCTGTCGCTCCGGCCAATAGGCGGTCATCCCCATGGTTTCGGCATCGATCGGATGGAGCCCGGTGTCGATGATCACGGGCCGATATCCCGGTACAGGCAGCTGCCAGGCCATCACCCCGATGAGCGCACGTTTCATGCCATGCCCGGCAGCGAAAAGGTTGCGCGGCAGATGGCGATAACCGACGAGCTCAACCTCAACTGCCGTTGGAGCAGGGCCGGGTAACGATGCCGCGAGGGTCCGCAATTCCGCAATTGTGAGCGGTTTTGGCTCACTTTCGCCGGGACGGTTGTCAAGCAGGAGCCAGTAATAAGGCAACCCGATCAGCAGGGCCAGGATCAGCAGCGTCAGGTTGATCTTGCGGCGCATCACAACACCTCCATACGGGTCAGGCCATAGCGGGCAAGGGCCGGCGCCAGCGTGGGCAGGCCGGGTTCGGCGCGGGTGAACAGGGCCAGATCGGGCGCAGGCCGAGCCATGGCCTGCCCATCGGTCAACCGGTCGATCCGCCGGGCAATCCCGGCCGCGCCATGAACGAAGCGGACACCGGGACCGAACGCGGCCGCCAGTTCGGCCTCGACCAGGGGAAAGTGGGTGCAGGCCAGGACGACCGTATCGATCCTTTCGCCACCGGCCTGGTTGCGCAGCGCGGCGGCGGCGCGTTGATAAACGCTCTGATCTACAGGTTCGCCGCGCAGCTTGGCCTCGGCCGCGGTCACCAGGTCCGGCGCCGCAGCGCGCAGCAGCAGTTTGCCCTGCGCAAACTCTGCCTCTAGGCGATCGACATAGGGCTGACGGATGGTTGCCGCGGTGCCGAGCAGGCCGATCGTGCCGCTGCGGGTCTGCTCTGCCGCTGGCTTGATTGCCGGGACAGTGCCGACGATCGGGATCTCCAGCACGTCGCGGACCATGCCGAGCGCGATGGTCGATGCCGTGTTGCAGGCGATGCAGATCAGCCGGGGGCGATAGCGTTCGGCCATCCGCCCCAGCAGGCCGCAGACGCGCGCCGCGACCTCGGCTTCAGTCTTGGGGCCATAGGGCAGGCCACCATTGTCCGCAGCGTAGATCACCGGCGCAGCGGGCAGCAGGTTGCGCACTTCGGCCAGCACCGAGAGGCCTCCGACCCCGGAATCGAACAGCAGCAAGGGTGAAGCAGGATCGATTTCGGACATATTCCCCCGGGCCGGACTTGCCGGTGTGCCGTCCTTGTAGCTACGATCAGGCGATAAAGGGAAGGGATCGTTGGAATGGAAAACCTGCTCGCACTTGTGCTGGGCTATGCGCTGGGATCGATTCCCTTTGGCTTGATCCTGACCAGCCTTTCGGGGGCGGGGGATCTGCGTTCGATCGGTTCGGGCAACATTGGCGCCACCAATGTGCTGCGCACCGGGCGCAAGGGGATTGCTGCGGCAACCCTGCTGCTCGACCTGCTCAAGGCGCTTGCCGCCGTCCTGCTGGCCCGCCACTTCTGGCCCGGGCATGAGGGGCTGGCCGCTCTGGGGGCGATCCTGGGGCACTGCTTCCCGGTCTGGTTGCGCTTCAAGGGCGGGAAGGGCGTCGCCTCGATGATGGGGGCCTCGCTTGGCCTCGCCTGGCCAATTGGTCTGGCCTATGCCGTTACCTGGCTTGGGCTGCTGGCGATCACGCGGATTTCCTCGCTGGCCGGGATGACAGCGGCGCTTGTCGCCCCCGTCATGGCCTGGTGGCTCGGGTATGGTGACTATGCCCTGGTCCTCGCCGGGATCGCAGTGCTGGTCCTGATCCTGCACCGCGGCAATATCCAGCGGCTTGCGGCCGGCACCGAACCCCGCGTGGGTAGCAAGGGCTGATGGAGGGGCTCAGCCAGGCGGAGGCATTTGCCCGGATCCGCCTGCTGCGCTCGCCCAATGTCGGCCCGGTTTCCTACCGGCAATTGCTCCACCGCTTTGGTGCTGCAGAGGCGGCGCTGTCAGCGCTGCCGGACCTTATCCAGCGCGGCGGCGGAGGCTATCGGCCGGCCGCAGAAGATCGCATCGCCGCCGAAGTGCAAGCCGTACGGACGGCCGGTGCGCGTTACCTGTTTCATGATTCGCCAGACTATCCGCCCTTGCTGGCCGAACAGGACGGCGCGCCGCCGATCCTGACCTGCCGGGGGGACGCCAACCTGGCGCTGCGGCCCTGCGTGGCGATTGTCGGGGCGCGCAATGCCTCCGCTGCGGCGGTTAAGCTGGCGCGGATGTTTGCGGGCGAATTGGCCGAAGCAGGCTATGTGGTCGTCTCCGGCCTGGCTCGCGGGATCGACGGCGCGGCGCATCAGGCCAGCCTGTCTGGCGGCACGATCGGCGTAATCGCCAGCGGCATCGACGTGGCCTATCCGCCTGAGCATGCCGACTTGCAGGAAGCCGTCGCCAGTCAGGGCCTGCTGCTGGCAGAGCAGCCGCCGGGAACCGAGCCACTGGCGCGGCATTTCCCCTCACGCAACCGGATCATCGCCGGGATCGCGGCCGGGACCTTGATTGTCGAGGCCGCACCCAAGTCTGGTTCGCTGATCACCGCGCGGCTGGCGGGGGAGGCCGGGCGCGAGGTGATGGCCGTGCCGGGCTCGCCGCTCGACAGCCGCTCACAAGGCTGCAACCAGTTGATCCGCGACGGCGCCACGCTGGTGCAGCGGACCGACGATGTGATCGAACTGCTTACCGGTTTTCAGGGCCAACCCCGCTCGATCCTGCGCGAAGTCAGCGCCGAATGGGGCGTGCTGCCCGAACAGGCCGAAGATCCCGCTGACATCGCCGGCTTGCTGACAACTGCCCCGGTCGCAGTGGATGAGTTGGTGCGGCAAAGCGGGGCAAGCTCTGGAGCGGTGCAACTGGCGCTGCTGGAGCTGGAGCTTGGCGGTAGACTGGTGCGCCACGCTGGCGGGCGGGTCAGTCGGGCCTAGTCAAGGCTGGTGATCGCCCCCCCTTGACGATGGCCCCCGCTACTCCCCACCCTCGCGCGTACGTATACGCGTAAGGATTGCAACCCACCATTATGCAACTTGTCATCGTTGAATCCCCGGCCAAGGCCAAGACCATCGAAAAGTACCTGGGCAAGGACTTCACTGTCCTGGCATCATATGGTCACATCCGCGATCTGCCGCCCAAGGATGGCTCGGTCCGTCCCGACGAAGATTTCGCGATGGACTGGGAGCTTTACGGCGACAAGACCAGTCGGGTGAAAGCGATCACCGATGCGGCCAAGTCGGCTGACCGCCTGATCCTTGCGACTGACCCTGACCGCGAGGGTGAGGCGATTTCGTGGCACGTCCAGGAACTCCTGGCCAAGCGCAAGGCGCTGCCCAAGGACGTGCAGCGGGTTACCTTCAATGCGATTACCAAGGATGCGGTTACCACGGCGATGGGGCAGCCGCGTGCGCTCGATCAGGACCTGATTGATGCCTACCTGGCCCGCCGCGCACTGGATTACCTGTTTGGCTTCACGCTTTCTCCCGTGCTCTGGCGCAAACTGCCGGGTGCGAAGAGCGCCGGTCGCGTCCAGTCTGTCGCGCTGCGGCTGATCTGCCAGCGGGAGCACGAGATCGAGCTGTTCCGTCCGCAGGAATACTGGTCGGTTGCCGCCAAGCTGGAGCATGACGGAACCGAATTCGCCGCGCGCCTTGTGAAGTTTGAGGGCGAGAAACTGGAAAAGCTGAGCCTGGGCGACCAGGGTAGCGCCGCCCGGGCCAAGGCCGCGGTTGAGGGCGGGGCCTTCCGCGTCGAGGAAGTTGATACCCGGCCGACCCGCCGCAACCCCTGGCCGCCGTTCACCACCTCGACCCTGCAGATGGAGGCTGCGCGCAAGCTGGGCTTCTCGGCCGCGCACACCATGCGCGTGGCGCAAACGCTGTATGAAGCGGGTGCGATCACCTATATGCGGACCGACGGGGTGCAGATGGACCCCAGCGCAATTTCGGCCGCGCGCAAGGCGATCAGTGATCGCTATAACAATGGACACTATCTTCCTGAAAAACCGCGTCATTACGAAACCAAGGCGAAGAACGCGCAGGAAGCCCACGAAGCGATCCGGCCCACCGATTTCGGCCGCGATCACTATGGTAGCGGCGACGAGGCACGGCTTTACGAGCTGATCTGGAAACGCGCGATCGCCAGCCAGATGGCCAGCGCCAATATCGAACGCACCACAGTCACCCTGCGCGACGGCACCGGGCAGCATGAGCTGCGCGCCACAGGTCAGGTGGTGAAGTTCCCCGGCTTCCTTGCCGTCTATGACGAAAGCCTGGACCAGAAGCCCGGCGACGATGAAGACGACAGCGGCCTGCTGCCGATGATGGTCAAGGGCGATAGCCCGGCCAAGCGCGGGGTCGAGGCCAGCCAGCACTTCACCCAGCCGCCTCCGCGCTATTCCGAAGCGACGCTGGTCAAGCGGCTGGAAGAGCTCGGCATCGGCCGGCCGTCGACCTATGCCGCAACGATCCAGGTGCTGAAGGACCGCAACTATGTCCGCACCGAAAAGAACCGCTTCTTTGCCGAGGAATCCGGCCGGCTGCTGACAGCGTTCCTTGAACGCTTCTTCCCGCGCTATGTCGCCTATGACTTTACCGCCGGGATGGAGGAGGAACTCGACGACGTTTCCGGCGGCCGCGCCGAGTGGAAATCGGTGCTTGCCGCGTTCTGGAAAGACTTCAAGCCGAAGTCCGACGAGGTGATGGGCCAGAAGCCGTCGGAAGTGACCGAGGCGCTGGACGAGTACCTTTCCGATTACCTCTTCCCTGCACAGGAAGACGGCGGCGATCCGCGCAAGTGCCCCAACTGCGGCACGGGGCGGCTGGCGCTGCGTGGCGGACGGTTCGGCGCCTTTGTGGCCTGTTCGAACTATCCGGAATGCAAGTTCACCCGCAAGTTCGCCCAGCCTGGCGGCGCCGGTGCCGAAGCCGATGGCGAGTTGGGCAAGCACCCCGATACGGGCGAGCCGATTACGCGCAAGGTTGGCCGGTTCGGTCCCTATGTCGAGATGGGCAGTGGCAAGGAAGCCAAGCGCAGTTCAATCCCCAAGGACATTGGCGAACTTGATCTGGATTGGGCGGTCAGGCTGCTCAGCCTGCCGCGCACGATCGGCAGCCATCCTGAATCGGGTGAGCCGATTACCGCCAGCCTGGGGCGCTATGGCCCCTATCTGGCGCACCAGGGCAAGTACGCCAAGTTGCGTTCGACCGCAGAGATCTTCGAAACAGGCATGAACAGTGCTGTTGCCAAGTTGGCCGAAGCGGCCAGCGGCGGCGGTCGCGGTGCGCGCACGGCGGCAGAACCGCTCAAGACCTTTGGCCCGCATCCCGAAAGTGGTGGCGAGATGAAGCTGATGGCCGGGCGCTATGGTCCCTACGTCACCGATGGGACGACCAATGCCACCCTGCCGCGTGACAAGCAGCCTGAAGCCCTGACGGCCGAGGAGGCGGCAACGCTGATCACCGAGAAGGCTGCCAAGGGACCGGCTAAGAAGGGCGCCCGCAAGAAAGCCGCGCCCAAGAAGAAGGCCGCACCCAAGAAGGCCTCGGCGAAGAAGAAGGCGGACTGATGGCGGACAAGTTCGCCAAGCACAAGCAGCCGTGGAAGGCGGACGAGGTGGCCAAGCTGCGCACCCTTGCCGCCAAGGGCAAGGGGCTGAAGGAAATCGCCAAGGCGCTTAACCGCAGCGAGGAATCGACCAAGGAGCGCGCCAAGATCGACGGGATCGGGATTGCGAAGCTGCGCTAGGCGCTACTTCACCCACTCCAGCCCCAGCTCCTCATAGATTTCCTTGTCCTCTCCCCATTTCTCGTCGACCTTGACGTGAAGGAAGAGGTGGACCTTGGTGCCGAGCAGCTCGGTCAGTTCCTTGCGCGCGGCTTCGCCGATTGACTTCAGCCGGGAGCCGCCCTTGCCCAGGACGATGCCCTTCTGGCTATCGCGCGCGATCACGATCTGCTGGTGGATTTCAACCGATCCGTCCTTGCGCTGGGTATAGCTTTCGGGGCGGACGGTGCTGTCATAGGGCAGCTCGTCATGGAGCTGGCGGTACAGCTGTTCGCGGGTGATTTCGGCGGCGAGCAGGCGTTCGCTGGCATCGGAAACCTGATCTTCGGGATAGTGCCAGGGGCCTTCGGGCATCAATTCGGCCAGCCGGGCCTTGAGTTCGGGCACGCCATCCCCGGTCAGCGCGGAAATGAAGAACACCTCGGAAAACTGACCCTCGCCTGCGAGCGACTGGGCCGTGACGAGCAGCGGCTCCTTGGCCACTTCGTCAACCTTGTTGAGCACCAGGATCTTGCGCTCCGGGCGGCCTTCGAGGCTGGTCAGGATCGGCTCGAGATAATCGAGCTTCTTCTTGCGGCCATCGACGATCAGCAGGATCGCATCGGCCTCTGCGGCGCCTTCCCAGGCGGCGTTGACCATGGCCCGGTCGAGCCGGCGGCGCGGTTCAAACAGGCCCGGGGTATCGGCCAGGATAATCTGGGCGGTGTCTTCCAGCGCGATGCCCATCAACCGGGCACGGGTGGTTTGCGCCTTGGCCGAGACGATCGCCACCTTCTGGCCGACCAGTGCATTAACCAGGGTGGACTTGCCCGCATTCGGGGCGCCAAGCACGGCCACCAGGCCGCAGCGTTCGAGCGTTGAGTTTTCAGTCATTGCGCGCGCCATACCGAACTGGGGCCGGAATGTCGAAGGGTGCCTCGGTTCTAGCCGAAACGCCGCATGAATTCTTCGGCGGCCTTGGTTTCGGCTTCCTGCTTGCTGCCGGCAATAGCCTCTGCCTCGCCCACGCCCGGGACGCTGACGGCGACGGTGAAGCGCGCGGCATGATCGGGGCCAGAGCGCTCCACCAGGCGGTATTCCGGCATGCGGCGGCGGTTGCCGGCGCACCATTCCTGCAAGGCCGACTTGGGGTGTTTGCGCTGGCCGGTCTGGCCGCTGACCGCATCGGCCCATAGCCGGCGGACCATTGCACGGGTTTCTTCAAAGCCGTGGGTAACGAAGCTGGCGCCGATCAGGGCTTCCATGACGTCCCCGAGGATATTGTCGCTATCGGCCCCGCCATCGTCGCGGGCCTGCTTGCCCAGGCGGATATGGCTGCCAAGACCGATGCTCCGGGCAATGCGCGCGCAGGTGGCCCGGGAAACCAAGGCGTTGAGCCGCTGCGATAGGCGGCCTTCGTCGCCCGTTTCCGCGGCATGGAGCCATTCGGCAATAGCCAGCCCGAGCACCCGGTCCCCCAGGAACTCCAGCCGCTGGTAATCGCGAGCTGCTCCGGTCGAGCCGTGGGTCAGGGCTTCCAGCCACAAAGCCTCATCCACTGGCGGACGGCCAGCGATCTCGGTCAGGAATGCATGGGTTTCTTTGGCAAACATGGTGGGGTCAAAAGGTTCCGCCGATACGATCCCAACGCGCTGCGGAGAACCAGGTCCATGGTTTGACCCACTCGGCGCTGCCATCGGTTGACCACATCACGATTGACGCGCGGCCAACCAGGTTATCCATCGGCACCAGGCCAATGCCACGCCCGGGTTCAGCCGGGAAGCGGCTGTCTTCGGAATTGTCACGGTTGTCGCCCATCAAGAACAAGTGGCCTTCAGGCACCACGACCGGTGCCGTGCTGTCCATCTCGCGCGGGCCAAGATCGAGCACTTCGTAATTGCGGCCATTCGGCAGTGTCTCGCGATAGCGCGGATAGCGGCAGATATCGGTGCCATCGCCGCGTCGGGCGACGAACTGGAGCGAATAGCACTGCGTGTTCAGGGTGATTTCAATCTCGAAATCGCCGATGCGCTGCTTCGGCACGGGCGCGCCATTGAGGTACAGTTGGCCATTGACCATCTGCACCGTATCGCCCGGTAGGCCGATGACGCGCTTGATATAGTCCAGTTCCTTCAGCGGGGGCTGCTTAAAGATTACCACGTCGCCGCGCTGCGGAGTGCCCGCCAGCACGCGCGCTTCCGGCAGGATCGGCAGGTTAAACGGCAGCGAATAGCGCGAAAAGCCATAGGGCCACTTGGCGGCAAGCAAGTAATCGCCATTCACCAGACGCGGCAGCATCGATTCGCTGGGAATATTGAAGGGCGAAAATATCAGGCTGCGGAAGATCGCGACCATCACCACCAGCTTGAGCAGGAAGATCAGGAAGCTGTCTTCCTTGCGCGCAGGTGCGCTTTTTGTCGCCTGGTCAGTCGCTTGCGGCGGTACCGCAGCATCGGGGGTGGTGGCCGGTTCGGTCATCTGCCTGTCCATCGGCGGGCCGGCGGCGCGCGTCAAGGGTTAGGTTGATCGGATGCACTGGACGCCACATCGGCAATTCACTGGCCCGAATACGTTTTTATCGGTCTTTCCCTTGCGTGCCCGGGCGGGCATTAGGGCGCCAACCTGAAGGAGCACGACGATGAGTGATGCAGTGGCTGCAGCCTGGCAGAACCTGCGGGATCTGGGCCGCCCGACCCTGGCCGAACTGTTCGCCGATCCGGCGCGGCTGGATCTGCTTTCGTCCCGGCTTGAGCTGCCCGGTGGGGCGATCCGGTTTGACTGGTCCAAGACCCATCTCGACGCCGCGCATCTGGCTGGCTTCACCGCCTTGGCCGAGGCCGTGCAGTTCAAGCAGACGCGCGGCGCAATGTTTGCGGGCGAAAAGATCAACGTCACCGAATGCCGCGCGGTTGAACACACCGCGCTGCGCGGCGTTGGCCGCGACAGCAGCGTTGAGGAAGCCGCGGCACTTCATGCCCGGATGGCCGGGCTGGTCGCCGCGATCCATGGCGGCGCGCTGGGTGACGTGCGGCACCTGATCCACATCGGCATCGGCGGCTCGGCGCTGGGGCCGGCCCTGGCGATTGATGCGCTGACCCGCGACGGGGCGGTGGTTGATGTCCATGTGGTTGCCAATATCGATGGGTGTGCGCTGGAAGCCGCCTTTGCCAAGTGCGATCCTGCCACCACGCTGATCGCCGTTGCGTCCAAGACTTTCACCACCACCGAAACCATGACCAATGCCGCCTCGGCGCTGGCATGGCTGAGCGAGAACGGGGTGGAAGACCCCTATGGCCGCGTGATCGCGCTGACGGCCTATCCCGAAAAAGCGGTGGAATGGGGGGTCGACGAGACCCGCGTCCTGCCCTTTGGGGAAAGCGTGGGCGGGCGCTATTCGCTGTGGTCCTCGATCGGGTTCCCGATTGCCCTGGCGCTGGGCTGGGATGAATTTGCCGAGTTCCTCGATGGCGCGGCGGCGATGGACCGGCACTTCCTGGAGGCTGACGGGGCAGACAACCTGCCGCTGCGTGCCGCCTTTGCCGACCTGACCTATGCCCGCCTGCGCGGCTGTCAGACCCGCGCGGTCTTTGCCTATGATGAGCGGCTGCGGCTGTTCCCGTCCTATCTCCAGCAGCTCGAAATGGAATCCAATGGCAAGTCGGTGAAGGCAGATGGCCGCCCGGTCGATGGCCCAACCGCGCCGATCACCTGGGGCGGGGTGGGGACGGATGCCCAGCACGCGGTTTTCCAGCTGTTGCACCAGGGCACCCACGTGGTGCCGGTGGACTTCATCGCCTGCATTGCCTCGGGCGACGAGCTTGCGCCTGATCATCACCGCAACCTGCTGGCCAATTGCTTTGCCCAAGGGGCGGCGTTGATGGCGGGCAAGGCATCGGCCGATCCGGCCCGGGCCTATCCGGGGGACCGCCCCTCGGCGACGATCCTGTGCGAAGACCTGAACGCGGCCACGCTGGGCGCGCTGATTGCCTTCCACGAACATCGCACCTTTGCCGCGGGTGTGCTGATGGAAATCAATTCGTTCGATCAGTTCGGGGTGGAACTGGGCAAGGAAATCGCCAAGTCGATCGGCACGGCAGGGGCACAGTTCGATGCCAGCACCAGCGCGCTGCTGGCCGAGGCGGGGCTGGCCTAAGCGAACAATTGCCCCCATATGACTGCCAACAAGGAGTTTTCCCATGGCAGGATTCGACTACGACCTCTTCGTGATCGGCGCGGGATCGGGCGGCGTACGCGCCAGCCGGATCGCCGCCTCGCATGGCGCGAAGGTGGCCGTGGCCGAGGAATTCCGGGTCGGCGGCACCTGCGTGATCCGGGGCTGCGTGCCCAAGAAGCTGCTGGTCTATGCCAGCCACTTTGCCCATTCGCTGCACGATGCGCCGACCTATGGCTGGACCATCGAGGGCCAGAGCTTTGACTGGGCCAAGCTGCGCGATTTCGTCGCCAGCGATGTTGACCGGCTGGAGCGCGCCTATACCTCCACGCTCGACAGCAACAAGGTGGAGCATTTCCATGAACGCGCCACCGTGGCCGGACCGAACACCGTGCGGCTGGCCAGCGGGCGCGAGATTACCGCCAAGGTAATCCTGATCGCGGTCGGGGCCTGGCCGGTCATGCCGGACTTTGCCGGGGTGGAACACTGCATCACCTCGAACGAGGTGTTCCACCTGCCCGAACTGCCCAAGCGGGTGGTTATCCACGGCGCGGGCTATATCGCGCTGGAATTCGCCGGCGTGTTCAACGCGCTGGGCAGCCAGGTGACCGTGGTCAACCGCAGCGACAAGATCCTGCGCGGCTATGACCATGACCTGACCGACCGGCTGCTGCCGATCCTGCAAGCGCGCGGGATCGAATTCGGCTTCAGTCGGCCGATCCGCGCGGTCGAGAAGCAGGCCGATGGCTCGCTACTGGTTCATGCCGGCGAGGGGGAGCCGATCGTGGCGGATGT
>JACCDN010460940.1_pt1 | contig 26899 bp, 24 predicted proteins | sample 7441691 | NCBI WGS metagenome assembly JACCDN01 (sample SAMN15323439, study PRJNA562643) | freshwater metagenome | isolation source: river surface water | place: USA:Blue River Watershed | collected 2017-08-16 | reverse complement strand
GTTCCAAATAAAACGACTACAACCAAACGTTTTAGCAAACATGGTGATTTGTTCTTGATTTGGTAGCAGCCTAAACTTGTAAGCTTTGTTATAGGTGGTAGTATTCATCTTATACACCTTGACTTTGAATGTATCGCTTCAGCACTTCAAGTGGAGCACCTCCAACTGTTAGCAAGCAAAATGACTGTGACCAGAAGTACTCTTTCCATAATTGATTACGAATAACTGGAAACTCTTTTTTTATCAACCTACTAGATGCACTTTTGTATGCATTGATAAACTTACTCATCTCAAACTTAATACCCGTTGAGGTGGGGGAATTCTCGCCCGCTAGGTTAAAGAGGAAGCATTTAATGCTTGAGTAATGTTAGCTTGAAAAAAAATCATTAACAATATACAAAGCTTACAAAACATAAACAATTTATCCATTTTTACGCTCCCACAAATAGCAACCAAGAAAAACAAGAAATCACGTACGGAAATCTTTACTAATAAATCAACTCTTATTTTTTGCCAAAGTTAGTGAACGTACGTAACGTTGATTGAAAATATAAAAAAGATAGCTCGCGTTGAAAAATATTAAAATATCAATATCAAAATACACTACTAACTTGAATCGTCAAAATATATTTTAATATTGATAATTTCATAAAATCAAGCGATATTCTAAGTTAATATTCGCAAAAAATATTGCTAAGCTCAGACTTTACCTGAAGCGGGAATACCGATTTATGCTCAACGCAAAATAGTTTTACATAATTCTGAATCTTTCTTGCAATTGTCCACGAATAACCTTTACCATCTAGAGAGCAATGCCAAATAGGTGTAACTTTTAAGCGTAAAGGATCATTAATTTTTTTCGTTACTAATTCTAAATATTCAGGCTTAATTAAGACTGCCATGAATATACTCAAATTATTGAGCGCTTCAGTTACTTTAGTTAAATTCTCTTGGCTTTTAGCCATAAGATGAATATCAGAAAACTTGATCTTGATTTCATGTTCTTTCATTAATGCCAAATTAATTAATTTGGCATAAAACCCAATTTTACTTATATTAATATGGATATAAGGCCGATTGCATTTTATATTTGATCCAATATGACAATTATAAAATGCATACTTCTGATCAAGGAACCAACCCTTATCTGTTTTCTTCCATAGTAACGAATTTAGCTCGAATTTTGCTAACTTTGACTCGATATTATTATTACTGATATTATTACTACACAACCTCCAATTTCCATATGGAAAATAGCCAAACCAAATCAAATTACTTATCGCAGCCCTAATAGATCTTGGTAAAGACCGATAGGCACTCTCATCATCTAGATACACTTTCACTCTCCCTATATATTTCCGTTGATATAATTAATTATATTCGTGATTATAATAATAAGCAATTATGATATCAAGTTTCTTGAATCATAAAATATTAGGGGAAATTTACAGATTTCTTTAACTAATATAATACATTATAAATAAGTACTTAATACTGTATAATTGTGTAACAACTACGAATAGCTATGGGTTAAATAACAAAATGAATAGTAATAATCTTCATCAAAAATTAGCTGCAAGTTTTAAAGAGAGAAATAAGAACTATAATACAGAAATCGGGAACTGCCTTCTAGCCTGCTCGCTGATTACTGCCAAACTAATTTTCCAAAATAACCTTAAAGATGCAATAGGATTATGGTTACAGTTGCCTTCATGCCAAGAGCCTAAGCCAAAATTTAGCAGCCTCCTTAGCGAAATCGAAAATGTCTATTGCCCTAAATTATTTAGCTATGGTTATAATTTTATAAAAAACCTTGCTGAAATTGAAGACAGTGAGTTATTAGAGATAATTATTTATACAAATAGTAATTTTGCTAATAATGTTAGAGATATTTTGGACTTAGCCGAATCGCTTAACGGTGGTGTGCTAAGTAGTGAAATAGACAATTTACTAAAATTAGTGATAACTGATCGTAACCAATTAGAAATATTAGCCTATGGAGTCCGGACCGTAAATTATATTTCTGATATTCGTTTCCATTTATTTTGTAGTTATAATCTTGATAAATACAGGTGGCGTGAAGCATTTACAAGCAAAATCCTGCTCCAGAGGCAAGATTTAATCTTTTTAGACCCTCCAGCTTACCGTAATGAAGAAATTGGCGTATTCGATTATGCCATTCTTAGCGCAAATCAAACAATAAGTATTGATGAATGGCAACATTTATCTAATAAATTTGCTTATCAGCAAAATATTGCCTATTTCACAAAATTAATAGAATGGTGTAATCAGCAAGATTTCGCAGAAATTCCTGACTTTAGCTTTTTAACACACCAAATCCCAAATTCTGATTTATATTATTCTGATATTATCAACTGCCTTAGCAAAACTAAGCCTTCAGGAAATTTATTTTTATCGATTAGATCTAAGGCCTGGCAGTCAGATCAGCTATTTCTGTTACGCAAATTTCTTGTTTCAAATCAATTAATACAGCAGGCCATTTTTATTAAAACAAATCGTTTAAATCCCTGGATCCTCCTGAAACTTACACCATCAAGAAACACGTCGAAAAATGTATTCATGGTAAATGAGAAGTTTTTTAGTGATCAAGGTTTGAAATATAATTACAACGAAAAAGTAAACTCAAGGTTAGCAAATATCATAAATTCTGAAAAACATATTCAAAAAACTGCTGGTTTCGTTGAATATCAACTAATTAAGTCGCTTCAATACAATATTGATCCTAATGCCTGTCTAAACTTTGAGGGATCAAGAAGCACCGAGATTATCGATACAAATAACCAACCATTGGAAAACCTATGTACCGCAATTTTTCGCGGCCCTGATCTTTCAAATAAAGAACTCAGTAAAACCGATGTAACTTATGGATTTTATATGATTGGACACTCTGCAATAAGTGAGAATGGATTTCGAACTGAGAATTTAACCCCTATCTCTGAAGAAATATATAAGCAGTACCAAAAAAATTACGCTGTATATCCTGGCGACTTAGTAACCCTCTCAAGGGCCACCACTAACCGACTAGTTTTAATCCCTGAAACTGCGCCACATTGCATAGCAAACATTAATATAATTGTAATACGTCCTAATTGTAATTATATTGTCCCTACCTATTTATATCTGCTTTTGACCAGTAAATATGGAAAAGCACTCTTTTCTTCGCTAGAAAAAGGCACCTCATTAAAATCAATTAGCATTAAAGAATTAAAGCAGCTCCCAATTAAAGTTATTCCAATTACAAAACAACAGGAAATAACCAAACATTACAATAAAATTAAAGCCAAATATTTGAAAGCCTATGAGGAATATCAGAATAATTTAGAAGAATGTTATTCAGCTTTACATGAGGATAACTTAAATAACTAATTGTGCAAATGCAAAATATTAACTATGCAAACTATAATAAATAAGAGTAAAATGATTGACTGAACTAAAAAATTAATTTATTTATTTTCTTTGTTTAACCTAATAGGCGAGAATTCTCCCACCCAAACGTGTATTAAATTTGAGTAGGTGATGGATGAATCGCAAAAAATTATATGCTATAATAAATATATGAATTGCCTGATGGGTATGGGAAATAAGGGCTATGAACATACACCAGTTGGCTCGGCAGTCAGCCTCTTTTGAAACGGCGCAGAAAATTTCGCAAGAAGCTCCGAGCTTCTGTAAGTCGGAGTAGCTCACAAGTAAAATTAAGTTATTGACGTAACTCTTATAACTTTGATGCTATTCCATATGTTCAAAATTCCATTAATAAATAATTTATAGGAAATAAAATGATTATCGTTGTAACGGGAGCTGCTGGTTTTATTGGTTCAAATATTGTTAAAGAATTGAACAATCGTGGCTATTACGATATTATTGCAGTTGATAACTTAACAAATGGGGATAAATGTAAAAATTTATCAGATCTAGATATCTTAGATTTTATTGACAAAGAAGATTTTATTGAATCAGTACTAAATGGAGAATATGACAACCAAGTTGATTACATTTTCCATCAAGGTGCGTGTTCGGCAACTGTGGAAGCTAATGGCCGTTACATGATGAAAAACAACTATGAATACTCATGTATGCTTTTAGAGTTTGCACAGAAAAATGAAGTACCATTAGTTTATGCTTCTTCTGCAGCTACCTACGGCTCAAGTAATACTTTCATTGAAGATCGTGAATTTGAAGCACCATTAAATGTTTATGGTTACTCTAAATTTTTATTCGACCAGACTGTCAGAAGATATTTTGATAGCGGTATAAAAGCACCAATAGTTGGGCTTAAATATTTTAATGTATATGGACATAGAGAATTTCACAAAGGCCGTATGGCTTCAGTAATCCTGCACAACTTTAGACAATACCAGGAAAATGGCAGCGTAAAACTTTTTGAAGGTTGCCAAGGATACGAGAATGGTGGCCAAATGCGCGATTTCATCTCAGTAGAAGATGTTGTACGAGTTAATATGCATTTTTTTGAAAACCATACGAAAGAACCTGAAGAAATTTCCGGTATTTTCAATTGTGGAACAGGAAAAGCTAGAAGTTTTAATGATTTAGCTTTGGCAACTATTAATGCATGCAGAAAAGCTGAAGGAAACCCACCAATAGATCTTAAGACTGCAGTAACGCAAGGGATATTGGAATACACTCCTTTCCCAGGTGACTTAGCTGGTAAATATCAGTGCTTTACAGAAGCCAATATGACTCGTTTAGTAAGCGAAGCTGGCTATAAAAAACCTTTTTTAACCCTTGAAGAAGGCGTTGAAAATTATGTAAACTTATTACTAGGTTAATAGTCTACTTAAGCCAAATTTTTACAAAAAAGTTTGGCTTTTATTACCAATTTTGACATTAGACGTATGGCATCAAAAATAAAAATTTCTACAAGCTTAGTTGTATTAGTTTGTTTTGGCATTTGGTCAGTTGCAGCCAAATCTGACAAAAGCTACCAGCAAAAATCAAAAATAGCCAAGAATCAATTTGACCTATACATACTCGCAACTCAATGGATGCCCGGTTGGTGCGTAGTCGGTAGCGGAGCAAGCGGAGCAGTACTAGATACTTTAAATACTTGCCAAAAGCAAAATAATAGCCCTCTTATGTATCACGGTTTATGGCCTGAAAATAACGATGGTAGCTATCCAGCAAATTGTTATAACGTAGAAAAAATAAATAAGAATAAGTTAAATTTCACTAACCCTTTTAACGGGTATCTACTAAATGCTGATGAATTCATCAACCATGAATGGTCTAAGCACGGGACTTGTTCCAACTTCTATACTCCAGGTATGGAAAATGCTAACCCAGAAAAATACTATCAACAATTAAATAATTACTACGAACAAAGTTTACGCTTAACTAATGAAATAAAATTAAAAGTATTTCCGTTACTAGTTAACACTAAATTAATCAGACAGCAAATACATACTTTAAACCCCCGAATACCAACAACCTCAATTTTGGTCATATGCGACGCTGATCAATATCAGCAGAAATATTTAACTGGTCTTTGGTTTTGCTTGGATAAGCCCCACGACCACTATATACCCTGTCCTCCTAATGTCATGAAACTTTCATGTTCAGGCGAATTGTTAACTCGATAGCTTGGTTTTATTTATGATAAAGCTTGAGTCTCCTGGCTAGCGTCTTTGTTTGGCTTTTGCCAATATCTGTTCTATATATTCAAGTTTATTCTCGTTTGAGGATTGACTATCTAATTTGTTACCAATATTCTCGCCGCGCACATGCTTCAACAGCTCGGCTTGCTGTCTTAAGCGGCTTTCACGCTCTAGACGCTCTCGCTCTTTCCGATCATTATGTTGTTCAAACCGATATTTAGCCCTACTCTTACGCTCTTCTGACCAATTTTGATCTTGATCTTCAACCGTCAAAATACAATCTACTGGACAAACAGGAATGCATAAATCACAACCAGTACACTCACTTGAGATTACAGTATGCATCATCTTGTTGCTTCCTAGAATCGCATCAACTGGGCAAGCTTTAATACATAGAGTACATCCGATACAGACATCCTCATCAATGATGGCAAGCTGGCGCGGTTTAATGGTACCATTACTGGGATTTAGCGGCTTTTTGGGTTTATTTAGCAAATGGGCGAGCTCTTCAATTCCTTTGTCGCCGCCAGGTGGGCATTGGTTGATATCAGCTTGGTTATTTGCCAAGGCTTCAGCATACTCTCTGCACGATGGATAACCACAGCGGGTACATTGAGTTTGTGGGAGTATAGCATCAATTTGCGATATTAATTTAGCATTCATATTCTGACAAAGCCCTTGCTTATTCTAACTCGTTTGCTATTATTTAACATAACTAACTTCTAATTGCATATCTGTAAATAAATCCGCCATTATTCGGCAAACCACCTCAAATTTTTCAGCTCGCTGTAATGGCCAATGAATTATTTCAACAACCTGCTTGGTATCCTTCACACAAAGTTCAACTTTTATTTCATTTTCGCTGGTCAGTAGCTTTACTTCTGGCGTTTTACCAAGCTGCCGTATTCGTTTAACTTGATTACTTAAGCGCATCGTAAGATGAATTTCTTTACGATGTTCTTCACCAATTACAGCAGCTTCGCTTAATTGGCAAAATGGGAAAGGCAAAGGAAATATAGTGGCACCTTCGGTTTTTAATCCAGCGGTTAATAACTGCATTAACCCCAATCCCAATTTATGGTAATTGGCCTCAACCAGACTCTCTGGCTGGCCTTTTTCACAAATTGCCACACACAATAAAAATCGCAAATAACTACCTTCACCGAGATTGCAAATAGCAGCATGGCTTAGCTTACTATCATCCCATTTAGCTATTGAGTCCAAGTTACGAACCGTATGGTACATATAAGATGGCTTCAGTTTGACTATACCATCTAAATCAAATAATTTACCGCTAATATAGCATGAATTGCTATTGGAAAAAATCTGGCTTTTTATCATTAACTCTGAGAGTGTATGTTGATCAATTGATTCAGGTAATCGTACATTTGTCGAGCTACCTACCACGAGAACCAAAGGCAAAGCTAGCAGTTTCGCAAATTTATTTGAGCTAGGCTGATTTATCATAATTTGTATAGAATTCCAAATATATGCAGCTACCTCTTTATTTGGCGCTAAATTATAAGCAACACTTAATAACTGGTCTTGTCCTTGCTTTAATAAATCCTCTATTAATGCAAGCATCAATCGATTATCATCATTATTGGCTAAATCTGCAGTTGCCTGGCTAATTAATATATTTGACTCTGGAAATACATTACTATATTTACGAGGGTCTTCTAGTAATAACGACATAAACATTCCTTGCGTTTAGTTACGTAATTAATTTACAATTGGTAGCTTTATTAGTTTAAAAGTTTAATACATCAATTTTGATCCATTAAACAAAGCATATTTTCAGTAAGTTATTTACTAATTAATTATTTTAAATAGGTCTTAATATTTATGCAAACACTGAGCTCTTGGTACAGTGATCAAACTGCTATTGGCAAATTATCTTTTGATAAAGCACAATTCGAGCTACTTAATGAATTGGATAATTATTTAAAAAATCTTGAAACCCTTAATTTTATCACGCGGCTTTGGCGTAAAGACCACAAATTAGGATATTATATTTATGGTGATGTTGGACGTGGTAAATCGATGATCATGAATTTGATGTTCCAATTCACTAAAATCGAACGCAAAATCAGGTTACATTTTCATGAATTTATGCAGCAGATCCAAGAAAAAATGATGCGTCTTCATGACATCGACGATCCATTGGCATTGATAGCCAAAGATCTCAAAAAAGATTATGACATAATCTACCTAGATGAAATGTATGTTAGTGATATTGCAACTGCAATGATTATGAAACGCCTATTGGAAAGTTTATTTGCAAATAAAATTAATATTGTGACCTCCTCCAACTACCACCCTGATGGACTATGGCCCAACGGATTAATGCGTGAGCGTTTTTTGCCGGCAATCGAAGTAATAAAAGACAGGCTTAAAGTTGTAAGCCTTGATTCTAAACAGGATTATCGTTTAATTAATAATTCTATCAACAAACTTTTTATTATTAATGATGCCCACAGTAATGATCGATTAAATGAGATATTTAATTCAATAAACCTTGATCACGTTAGTAAAGAAAATGAACAGATTGAAGTTTATGGACGACAAGTAAAGTTTATAAAAGAGGGAAAAGATGTTATCTGGTTTGATTTTAGTGTAATTTGCGGCGACAAACGCAGCCAACTTGATTACTTGGAATTGATTAAAAAATATAAATGGTTTATTATTAGCGATATTTTTATGTTAAATGCAGATAAAAAAGATGTGGCTAGAAGGTTTACTTGGTTAATTGATATCTTATATGACAACAGCCGCAAGCTTTCATTGTCGAGCGCTGTTTTGATTAAGGATATTTATTCGACAGGCGACTTCGCCAATGAATTCGAGCGGACGATTAGTCGATTGGAAGAGATGCAAACCAAAGAATATTTGCAAAAAGATTTGACAGCAAAGCCTTTATAGACATATAATATCGCTCTTGAAAGTAAAAACTTATCGGAAATACGGGGCGTAGCGCAGCCTGGTTAGCGCACTTGATTTGGGATCAAGGGGTCGTGAGTTCGAATCCCACCGCCCCGACCAGTAAGAATTACTTTTATAACCAAAATCACCATAGCTTAGCAATAAGCTTTCATGACAAGTGGTTTTGTGCTCGTAGCTCAACCGGATAGAGCACCGACCTTCTAAGTCGGGGGTTACAGGTTCGAGTCCTGTCGGGCACGCCAATACGTATCAGACAATGGTGGATATAGCTCAGTTGGTAGAGCCCCGGATTGTGATTCCGGTTGTCGTCGGTTCGAGCCCGATTATCCACCCCAGTACTACAAAAAATATTATCTTCGGGGCGTAGCGCAGCCTGGTTAGCGCACTTGATTTGGGATCAAGGGGTCGTGAGTTCGAATCCCACCGCCCCGACCATCTTTATTTATTACCAAGCCACACTTAATTTCATGCCTATGATTTGCTGAGTTGCCGTAAATGGTTGAATCGCAAAACCACCTTTATTAACCGGAGCCAGCGCCACACTATCAGGATAGCTGGCAACGGTTTGATATTGCCAATAAGGTATTAGACTAATTTCCTTAGACACTTTCATATTTAGACCAATTTGCGTATTGGCAACAATCTGATCGACTGTCGCATTTTGTTGGACCTGGCTTGCGGTTGGGTTTGGTTGCAAATTACCAGATATGGATACTTGTTGGAACCCAGCCCAGAAATTTACATACGGATTAAAATATTTTGATTCTTTAAAAGTAAGTTTTACCCCCAAAAAGCCAGCCAAAGCAACTGAATGCAAATAGTTACCATTAGTATCTTCATATACTACTGCCATATCCTTGAAATAATTCATCCGGTAATATGGAGTAATATCTAGTAAGTCAGTCGTATGAAAATTATATCCGATAAACCCACTCACCCCATACCCTGGGGGATTTTGCATATTAGATGGCTGTACTGATGTAAAAATTGGGTTCTGCGACATATAATTATAGGCGCCCCAAACTCTTGCTTCATAATATATTTGATTAGCTAAAGTCTGGGTAAAAAAGGCATACGCTTGAGTCGCATTTTGCATTTCCTGAACCGCCACCCCAGCGGCAGAGACGGTAACAGCCTTTGGCGCGGTACCAAGCACACCATCATAGTTAGCAATTGCTGACTCAATTGCTTGAGAAGAATCCATAGCAAAAGAATTGCCCGTAAAAAATACACCGCAACAACTAGCTAATACCAACTGGATACGTTTAACCATTAATTTTTCAGTTCCTCTTGAGAAAAGAAGTTTTCATTGATTCTAGCCTGCGGTCAGGACACGCTTGTCCTGCAACGCTGCCTCTTAATTTCTAACGAATAAAAATTTTAATAACTGTCAAACCAATGATGCCAATATCACCTAAAAGCGTTCTGGTTTTGACATATTTAACGGCATAAGCAAGTTTCTCTGGCAGTAACCTATCTATATATGCTTTTTGTGGGTCCTCTGCCTTGGCAAGAATCAGGTTCTCATCAATCATCTTGATGGAGGCCCAGTCGGTTATCCCTGGCTTAACTCGAAAAACAATGCCTCTTACTTCTAGAGGATAATACTTTACATATTCGGGAACTTCTGGACGTGGCCCAACCAAAGACATATTACCTACGAGAACATCAATTAACTGAGGAAGCTCATCAAGCTTGGTTTTACGTAAAAATCGGCCAATTTTAGTAACGCGCGGGTCTTGGCCAACCGTAATTTTTAATCCTTTTGCTTCAGCATCGACAATCATTGTTCTAAACTTATGAATTCGAAATGGAATCTCAAATTGCCCTACCCTAAGTTGGCGGAAGAATATTGGTCCAGGAGAAGTAATTTTAATCATTACAATTATAACTAGGAATACTGGCGCTAACACCAATATTCCAAGTAATGAAAAAAATATATCGAATATTCTCTTATTTATCACCCTCAACTCCACAAATTACAGGCTAGCAAAGATTTCTTTTACTGCTTGAATCACATAAGATTGGTCTAACTCAGTCATTTTGGTATATAAAGGCAAGCTAACCGCATTTTCATAATACCTACTAGCATTCGGGAATTGAGCGTCTGTTAACTTATAGCGTTCTTTCCAATATGGCTGTTTATGCAATGGAATAAAATGCACTGAAGTCCCAACCCCAGCTGCACTCATTTTTTGGATAAACTCATCCCTGCTGATTTTATCGGTAGCCAATTGGCAGCAAAATAGATGCCATGAATGTAAATCCGTCTCAGGGTTCGCTACTTTGGGAGGAAAAATTAGTGGCAATCCCGCTAGTTCATGCATGTATCTTTCAGCCATTTGCTGACGGATACGCTGGAATTTATCAGCTTTTGCCAACTGGCATAACCCCAGGCTACTTGCTATATCAGTTAAATTATATTTAAATCCAGGTGCGACAACCTCGTAATACCATGCTGGCTTTGTAGACACATAACGATCAAAAGCATCTCGATTAATTCCATGCAGCCGCATAACTTTACAGCGTTTAGCAATTTCACTGTTTTTAGTTACTACCATACCACCTTCTCCAGTTGTAATGGTTTTAGTAGCATAAAAACTATAAACTACTGCATCTGAGTCATGTTGGCCAATCATAACATTATTTACTTTACTTGGGCAGGTGTGTGCCGCATCTTCAATTACTTTTAGATCATACTTACGGGCAATAGCCAATATTGCATCCATATCACAAGGCAAGCCAGCCATATGGACAGAAATAATAGCTTTTGTTTTATCAGTAATCTTATTTTCTATTTGTTTAGTATCAATGCAAAGAGTATTTAAGTCACAATCAATGAAGACTGGATCTGCACCTAAGTAGCGTACTACCTCACCTGTTGCGGTGAAAGTTAAGGTAGGAATAATCACCTCATCACCTTCGCCTATTCCACAGGCCTCCAAAGCCAAATGCAAACCTGCAGTAGCAGAATTAACCGAGATAGCTTCGACATTGCCACCAATATATTCGGCAAACTTTTGTTCAAACTCTCGGGTTTTCGGCCCAGTAGTAACCCAACCAGAACGAAGTGTATTTACAACTTCATTTATTTCTTCTTCACCAATATCTGGTAATGCAAACGGGATAAACTTTTTCTCCATGAGGGTTCCATTTCATTATATTTTATCTATGGTTATTAATCCTTGGCTAAAGGAAAACCATTTTATATGCCTACTTGGGTTAAGCTCACTATATTCCAATGAGCTTTTTCTCCCAAGTTAGAGTAATTAGTAATATTTTAAAACGCATAATTATATCAAAAAATTAGCCTCAGCTTAACACTAATGCCTGATCCTGACCTACAAGTTTAAAGAGAAAGCTGATCAAGCCCTTAATTCAAGTGTATAATCATGGGACTTCATCTAATGCTAACATGCCAGAGGAATTAGCAAATGAAACAACAAATGCAATTATCAATTGACGGAATAGAATGTAATGCTATAATTGGCTGCCATGGCTACGAGAGAAATGAAGCCCAGCCTGTTTCGGTTGATTTAAAATTAATGCTCAGTAATGAAGTCACATACAACGATGAAATTCTAAATACTGTTAATTATTCTGAAGTAAGTGACTATATTCAGGAGCTGGTTGCCGCAAGCCATTTCAGGCTTTTAGAAACTTTAGCTATTTTTTTAGCTGAAGAATTGTTAAAAAAATATCCAATAATTAACTGCGTGACAGTCAACCTCAGCAAACCTAATGTTAATGGCAAAAAAGCGCGCCATATAGAGTGTAGTTTTACTATGCCCAGGTTATACAAAGTCGCCTTAGCATTAGGTTCAAATATGAATAACCCCTTCCAGCAACTAATCACTGCTACTGAATTATTGCTTGAGGTTCTCTCAAATGTTAAAACTGCAAGTATCTATAAAAGTGCTCCGCAAGGATTTAGCGAGCAAGAAGATTTTTATAATACATGTATTAGCGGTTATACGGATTTGACGCCGGATTATCTATTAATTGAAATCAAGAAGCTTGAAAAATTGATGGGTAAAGTCGAGAAATTCACCAATGGTCCACGAGTAATCGATATTGATATTATCTTTTTTGACCAACAGAGTTATAAAAACCTCTACCTGCAAATCCCGCATAAAAGTATGGCAACAAGAGATTTCGTATTAAAGCCGCTAGCAGAAATAGAACCAGATTGGATGCACCCAGAATTAAATTTAAGTGTAACACAACTAGTAGAACGACTTAACCCACAAGAGCAATTTATCCTGGAACGGGTAAATTAAATGGAAAATTTTTACCTATCTACATTCAAGTCGAAGCGGCAAGCACGTTTGGCCTTAAAGAAGCTAAGTAAAAATCCGATTAGCTATTCAAGTAGTTACTATCTAGACGATAAACTTTACCTAGTCATACAATCTTCTGTACCATTAACTGAGTATCACTCCATAAGTGAGGTATTTCTGCCATGCCAAAAGAGTTCTAGACTTGAAACAGCTAAAGATTTATTAATTAAATGGGCAATTAGCGAGCTAACCGCTGATTTAGATTTTATTCGCTTTGAAACTAGTGCGGCAAACACAATCAATGGTTCTTTACTATCCTACAATAACTGTGTAATTCGCAGGTCATATGAACCACTAACCGAGCTAATGTTAATTATAAATAATACTCCGGATTCTTTCTCTGAAAGAGGTAAAGTTTACCAAAACATTGATTTAATTTTATCTAACATCGAAGATGGTTTAAAAAGAGGTGTGTCAATAATTGATATTGGAGCAGAATCAACCAGGCCAAATGCTGCGATGATAAGCACGGAAGATGAAATTAATCGTTTGGAGCAACTGATTGAAGCAGTTATTAGCCTAAAAAAACGCTATGATTTCGCCTTAAGTTTAGATAGTTACAAAAGTGCTACAATTAGTAAACTTCTAAGACATATAGATATAATCAACGATGTTTCGGGTAATTTAGAAAATGATTTACTCTCCGAGATAGCCAGACTAGGTAAAACTTATATCCCAATGCATAGTTTAACCATACCTGCCTCTAAGACAGTAAATATTCCTTTGGAAAAAAATCCGGTTAATCTGTTATTAGAATGGGGGGCAGCTAAACTTGAACAATTATTTTATTTGGGGTTTAATCAAGATCAAGTTATAATAGATATCGGAATTGGATTTAATAAAACCATGCACCAGTCTTGGTATTTACTTAGTAATATTAATAAATTTAACCTTCTTGGCGTTGAAATCTTAGTTGGGCATTCACGTAAAAGCTTCCTAAATAAGGTAACTAATAACGACTTTGCCAACCGCGACCTTGAAACTGCAATAGTTAGTGAGTTTTTAGCGCGTCAAAGAGTTGATTATTTACGAATTCATAATTTGGACTATTATGAACAAATTAGCCGGATTAGTAATCAATTAAATTTAAACTGTTAATGCTAAGCAGGATTAGCAAATCTTTTTGAACTTTATTTTAGGCTTGATTAACTTTTAACCTTAATAGGAAAGCCAGCCATGCAATCACTCAAGAAGAACCTTAAATATACTCTTTTAGCAATACTAGGTAGTAATTTGTTATCTAATGTTGCAATTGCACAACAAAATACTAGCCAAGCTGTAAATATGAATAGTAGTATTAACAAAAGTAATGCTGCTGAAGATGCTTTACCGTTCCTCCCTGGCAAACTGAATCAGAAGCTCATGATTGCTCCTGCAAAATCAACATTTCAAAAACCGAATCACTTTTTGTTACCAGCAACTCCTGCTACAACACAGTGGGGTGTTTTTAATAAAGACCAACCTCCTGTTTTATACATAAATCCTGGAGACTCAGTATCAATTGAAACGGAAACGGCGTCTGAAAACCAAGTAGTTCCTGGCGTTAGTATAGAAGAAGTTATGAAAATGAACAATGCAGTGCCAGGACGCGGCCCCCATACCCTAACTGGCCCGATATACGTAAAAGGCGCGAATCCTGGCGATATACTCAAAATACATTTTAATAAAATAATTCCGCGTTCATATGCTTCAAATAATAGTCTGCCAGGTAAAGGATTGCTTCCAGAGAAATTCCCGATTGGTCAAATAAAATATTTCTATCTTGATATAGATAAAATGCAGATGCAATTCGCGCCAGGAATTATAGTGCCTCTACATCCATTTCCTGGTACTATTGGTGTAGCCAGAGCAGAGAAAGGAAAGTTTAATAGTATTCCTCCCGGTAATTTTGGAGGAAATATGGATCTACCTGTAATGACCGAAGGAACAACATTGTATTTGCCAGTATTTGTTAAGGGGGCCTTAATTTGGACTGGAGATTCACATGCCGGCCAAGGCAATGGTGAAATTAACTTAACTGCCATAGAAACAGCTTTTAGCAACTTAGATATCACGATTGACGTCATTAAGAATAAACAACTACAATGGCCGTTAGTTGAAACACCTGATGCTTGGGTTACAGTTGGCTATGATCCAGACTTAAATAAAGCTTTAGCAATCAACTTTGAACAGTCGGTAAATTTAATTCAAAGTCAGCAAAAAGTATCGCATGCTCAAGCACAGAAAATTGCTTATTCTGTATGGAACTGTCCAATTTCTGAGGTTGTAGACGAAGTAAATGGTACTTATTGCATAATACCAAAGCAATTAAGTTCCAGCTCAAGAAGCCTTTTACCAAAAGCCGATACAAATGATCAATTTGTAACGTATGCTAAGAACCAGGATGCCATGCAAGCAATGAAAGATGCTTCATGGTCAATGATCAATAAAATTGTACATGAGAAAAAGCTTACACCATTAGATGCATACTCATTATGCAGTATTGCGATGGATTGCCGAATTGCTCCCTATCAATCAGGGGAAAAAGAAGTGCACTGCATGCTGAATAAGAATTTATGGAAAAACGAAAGACTTCAGTAAAAAATATATCGCTAATCCTCTCTAATCTGATTTTTAGATGAATCAGAATAATTTTTCAGAATAAGTGAGGCCTGGTGCTAAATTAAATTTATATTAATTCAAAAATAGGGGCATGGTAATGGGAAATATTAACCAAAACCTAACAGCAATCATTGAAGAACTTGCTAACTTAAACCCGCCTAAAACTGAGTTTAACAATAAACTTATTCTAAAAGGCTTGGAGATCCTGGGAAATCCTCAGCACAGTTATCAAGTTATCCATATCGCGGGCACTAATGGCAAAGGCTCAACTGCCGCATTTATTGAAGAAGGTCTATGGCAGGCGAAATATACTGTCGGTAAATTTACCAGCCCTTATATTCATAGAATTAATGAATGTATCAGCTTAAATAAAGCGCCAATAAAAGACGATGATTTAGCAAGGATATATCAAAATACCAAAAAGGTCTTAGAGCTAAATGGAATTTTCTTGAGCTCTTTTGAAATGTTAACTTGCGTAATGTTTCTCTATTTCAAAGAAAAAGAAATTGATTATTTGGTACTCGAAACAGGAATGGGCGGCAGGGACGACTCAACCAATGTAGTCAAGAGTTCAGTTGCCGTAATAACAAATATCGGCCTAGAACATACGCAATGGTTAGGAAATAGCCTTACCAGTATTGCTGAACATAAAACAGGCATAATCAAACCAGGTACCCTAACTATTCTTGGCGACAATTGCCAGGAGCTAGTTGATGCAGCTAAAAGAAGAACGAATAAATTAATAAGTATTCGCGATAAATATTTAATCAATTCCAGTTTAAACAATCAAAATTTTACAACTGAGCTAGAATTTTGTGAACAATACTCTAATATTACCAAAAAATGCAGTTTAAATTTATATGGCCATTTCCAGGCTTATAACTTTCTATGCGCTTACGAAGTTTTACGCCATCTTGGAATAGCAGAACCACTAATATGGAAAACAGCTGCAGCTACAGTATGGCCTGGCAGGCTCCAAGTTTTAAATTATAATCCGCTGATTATTGCAGACGCTTCACATAATACTGATGGGGTTGCGACACTGTATAATTCAGTAAAGGGAATTGCCAGCTCCAAAGCAAGCATTATTATTTGTTCCATACTTAAAGATAAAAACATTAATGAGATGCTTGATTGGTATTGTAAAATCTCGGATAATATAATATTCTGCTCGATTGCTGACCAGCCGCGGGCAAGCTGCCCTATAAAGCTTGCCAGGTTAGCCAAGGGTAAATTTAAAAATGTATATTTAATACAATCCCCTTTGATTGCACTTAGAACTGCCAAGCTACTGCGTAAAGATTTGATAATTATTAGTGGTTCGACTTATTTACTAAAATATTTTTTATCAGAATAAAAACAACATGCATAAAACGGATCAAGAACTTGGCAACAAAGTGCAGCTTGCACTTTCTCGCCACAATTTGGAAAATGATGTTAACCACAGTAAAATATCCCAATGGGCTAACCTAGACTATCAACAAACTTTAATAACTAAGCTCTCAGATTTTATCGATCATTTAGGCTTGCATTCTAACTCTGATAAAGCAGCCGAAACAGCAGTAAGAATGTTACAATATTTTATAGAAGAGCGGTTTACTGGCCTTAATTACCATAATTTCCCAAAGATATCACTGGCAAAGAATGATTTTGCCTATAATAATCCGTTAATTGCCAAAGACATCCCCGTAAAAACAATCTGTGAACATCATTTAGTGCCAATCAATGGTAATGCCCTAATTGCTTATCGGCCACGAGAAAACTTTATTGGCCTAAATAAGCTTAATTTAATCTTAAATTTCTTCGCCAACCGCCCACAATTACAAGAACGTCTTACTAAACAAGTTTATATTGCGCTATGCGAGATACTTGAAACAGCAGATGTTGCAATTGTAATTAATGCGCGTCATGAATGTATGGCAATAAATGGGATTAAAGATAACATTACTACCCATTCAACATATGAGCTTGGCGGTATTTTTCTTGATGATCTGGCATTGAAAACGCAAATTCTACAGTTTTGCGGTAAACTTAACTAAGCCATCTAAACCCTGAAATTTGGCTAAAAACGCTTAAAACTCAAATTGGTGATATGATTAGTAAAATTAAGATTAAGGTTCAGATACTGAAGAAATTAGCCAATAGTTCTTTTCCATATTGAGTCATTATTGATTCGGGATGAAACTGAAGCCCAAATATCGGTAATGTTTTATGGCGTATTGCCATTATTTCGCTAGCCAAAGTTGTTGCCGCAACTTCTAATTTGCTCTCTTTAATACCATCATAAGTAACTAAAAGTGAATGATAACGGGCGACTTTAATTGGTGTAGGTATATTTTTAAATAAACCCTTGGTATCGTGTTGAATCTCAGACACTTTTCCATGTGCAATACAATCTGCCCGATCAACCGGTAGACCAAAATACTCTGCTATTAATTGATGGCCCAAACATATACCTAAAATAGGAATTTCCCTAGCGATCGCATCCGTTATAAGTTGGTTTACAATTTCTAAATCTTGATCCTTTGGGTGACCAGGCCCCGGGCCGATTAATAAATGACTGGGGCTGAGCATTGCTAGCATATTCTCCGTTATTTGATCAGTCTTGATTACTACAGGATCATAACCCAATTGCAGGATATAATCACATATCATATCAATAAATGAATCGTAGTGATCAATTACTAAAACCATAGCTAACCCACAATTCCCAAATAGTTACATTTAATCAAGCCTCGGACATCGTTACATAAATAAAATTCATTTGCTGCTTTTAGCATATCGAGCGTAAGCTCTTTTTCGCTAACAATCCCTTTGCTGAGCAAATTATGCCTGTAAACCCCAGGGAGTAGTCCACTTGTAGCTGGCGAGGTATGTAGTTGATCATTTAATCTAATTATGAAATTAAAGTATCGCGACTCGGTAATTACCTTATGCTGGTTGATAAAGATTAACTCATCAATATGTTGCGGCTTATAGTGTCTGTAGAGTTCATCATATAGGCCGCGAGTTAGCTTAGAAGTCGTTTTATGCCTGAAAAGCGGTGAAGAAGTATTTATATTTTCGGCTAATACAGCAATATTAAGTATGGCATTAGATGCAGGTAACTCAGTATGCTCGATCAATATTTCGCCAGTATAGGCTAGCTCAATTCTAAGTTTAAAACTCTTAGAAGTTTCATTGCCTAATTTGTTTATATCTATATATTGAAGCAATTGAGATTTGGCATAGCTAGAAGAAAAATCAAAGCCAAGCCTTTCTGAAGAAGATGTTAAACGATTTAGATGCATCGCTAAATTTTGGATCTTGCCTTCTTTAATAAGCATAGAGTCCACCAAATTAAAATCCGGTTTATAGTATTGTGTCACAAATTTTAATTTAGTCTTGATTTCTGCCCATTCTTCCATAGGTGAAGAGTTAATAGTTATTCCCCCACCGACGCCTATACGAAGGTGGTTACTTTTTTTGGTTGTTACTAAGGTACGGATAGCTACATTAAAAGCCATATCATTATTTGGCAGGATAAACCCAATTGCCCCGGTATAGATTCCCCGCTTGCTTGTTTCAATTTGATCAATGATCTCCATTGTTTTTAATTTTGGGGCCCCAGTTATCGACCCACATGGGAAGAGTGAATTTAATATTTGTGTAAAATTAATTTCAGGATTTACTCTGGCGCAAAGCTCACTAGTCATTTGAAACAAACTTGCATATTTTTCAACAGTAAATAACTTATTAGCGATTACAGAGCCTGGCATTGCTAATTTGGCCAGATCATTCCGCATTAAATCTACAATGATTAAATTTTCGGCTAGGTTCTTACTATCATTAGCTAACCACTCACTGTTTACTTTATCTTGGTAGGCATCGTTGCCTCGTGGTGAAGTTCCTTTCATGGGCCTAACAATTAACTTATCTCCCATTTTTTTAAAGAAAAGTTCCGGCGATACCGAAATTACCGTTTGAGTAGTGCATGGTAAATAGGCTGCATAAGCTACCTTCTGCGATCGGGTTAAATTATAATAAAGTTGTAGATAATTGCCATTAACAGTCTTTTCCAATTGAGCGTTTAGCGTTAGATTTACCTGGTATGAATTTCCCTTCTTGAGTTCCTCCTGTACCTGAGCAAATTTCTTACAATACTCAAGGTAGTCATCTTCTAATTCAAACAATTTAAATAACTGTTGTCTGTAGTCTAGACATTTTAGAATAACAGGATCATATTTGTTAATAATATGTTCAAGATCGCTACTCGGGAACTGTACCATTTTTCTAAATGCAGTAAAATGGATTAAAGGATTACAAGTTGGCTCATCCAGGCTTAAATTAGCTAATTTCAAATTTGCATAAAATATATAATCATAAGCTATATAGCCAGCCAAAAAATAACCGTTCTTTTGCAACCTAGTTAGCTCAGTAAATGCGGACTCTAAATCATCTCCAGGGTAGATAATTACTTCTTGGACAGGCTCTGAAAAGAAATAGCTAGTTTCCAGTTGGCTATTTAATGTATCTTCGAATATCGCAAAATCCACAACAACCTCATCAATTCATCTATTATCGTAGCATTTTTGCACGCTATATAACTTGAAAGCTGGATTAGCATTTTCCAGCTAATAAATAATAGCAGCATGTCACGATATTATACTATATATCGAGCAAACTTTAAGCTTGCCAATTTAGCTACGGCTGCTATCTAAAATAGCACTAAGGCATAAATAACAAGTCGCTACACTGCTCTTCAATATTAGAAGATATAGCTAGTATGATATAATTAACCTTATTATTCGAATAACTAATTATATTTGAGCTAGGAGGATAAATGAAAAAACTACTTTTGTCGTTGGCATTAATTAATCTAGGCATAGCTTATGCCGAAACAACTAACACTTCAGCTTCAGCTGTAGTGGCTAAAGAAAAGCCGGCAATTGCTGATGGATTGTACAAATCAACAACTAGTGAAACATTTGTCAAAATAGCTAATACTAATGATAATGGTCTTACTATACCAGTTGTTTCCCATCGTACAGTCAAAATTGAAAGTGATAGTACAATTCATGGTGTTTCATTCGACGAACGGGTTTTCTTTAAGAAAGTTAGTCCGACAACTTATGTTTCTACCCATGAAGGAACCAAGTGTATAGCTACAATTTCCAAAGTTGCGCCCGATGCATTTACTATAAAAGTTAATTCAATCGACGAGTGCTTTAATAAACATTCTCAATTTAATGCAACAGCGCCAACTAGTGACCAAACCAAGTCAGTACAACCATTCATGAGCTCAGTTTTCAAATTAGACACAAACCCGGCAGAAATAAAATATTTTAGCGCATTTTAATGGGAAGTCCTCGGGAATTAATGCCCGAGGATTTATATTGATGACTAAGAAACCTGTCGAAAAGCTTTAACAAAAGCTTATTCCTTAATCTTCCTCTATTACCACTTTCAATAAAAAACTATACTATTGCCATTAATACCAAATAGTTGCCTTCATCTTGAAACTAACTTGAATGGCAGCACTTGGGCAAATTGAAAATTTGAATGAGTAATCTATGATAAGGAGAAAGCAAAATGGAAAAACATTCTAACCAGGTCGTACGTACTATTGATGTTATCGGAAAAAAAGTTATTGATTCAGAGCTAAAAGACTTGGGTAAAATTGAAGAGATTGTATTAGATAAAGTTAGTGGGGAAACCCGCTATGCGGTTTTATCATTTGGTGGCTTTTTGGGGTTAGGTGACAAACTTTATGCTATTCCCTGGAAATCAATTAATTATGTACCGGAAGAAGATGGCTTCGTTTTAAATATAGAAAAAGAGCAATTAAAAACTGCTCCGGGATTTGATAAAAACAATTGGCCTGATTTTGCCAATTCAAATTTCTGTAACACGGTAAGTGAATTTTATCACTAATACCAAATTATTGATAGCGTAAAATAGTCCTCACTTTATAAAATTTTATATTAGCTAATATTTTTAAAGTGAGGATTTTTATTTTTAATTTGCAACTGTGGTTAAGTAATTAACTATCAGGGCCTCAAGGTCACTTGTAGGTAACTCTACAACGCAGTTTTTTTGTAGATTGGCTCTAACTCTATTTTGCTTAGGTTTTTGCTTTGCTGGCTTTATCGCTAACTTATTAAAAATTATTCTGAGTATATTTGTTAAAGTTACATTATCTAAATTGTATAAGCTCGCAATATGCGTTAATGGTAAATTTAAGGATAATAACAGTAATATCGATAACTCTCTTTTATTTAATTGATCGAATAGCTCGTTACGTTTAGAAATAGCGCTTAGGTCCAAATCTTCAAATATGGTTATTGTTCCTTCGACTTGGCCATCGATATTATAAAGTGGTTTAGTATGAATTTTGGTTAAGCCACTTTCGCTTTCGAATTCAGCAACGCATAAACACTCGCATTCAACATTATCATTAACTACCTTCTTGCGCATTGCTTCCATCTCTAATGGAAAATTAGATTCTTTTGCAGAATTTTGATAAATTTGATCAATTGTTTTACCATTAAAGTTCCTAAGATTTTCCAATTTTAACATTTCTAGTACCTCTTTGGAGCAATAAACTACTTTGCTCATTAAATCAAAAATCATTACCCTATCATAACCTAGCCGTTCTGTTGCTAAGGAATTAGTTCTCGGATCTTCCTCTGCCCTAGTATAATCTTTCATCAAAATCATTTTGCTAGCTCCCGTCAAACTGTTCTTAGTCTATTTCTTAAAAACTTATTTTATACTGCCTCAAGAATTAATTCATCTGTTATTTTTGCCACCGATTTTTTGATGCAAAAATTAATTATTTTGATATCATGTAAATTAACCTCAACCTTCAACAAAATGCCAGTTAATCGAATTTACATTATATTAAATGACAGTTAATCAACCTTAGACAACATTAGTGATTTTGCTGATAGTGCCGCTATTCAATTATCAGGAAATAAGACTATTATAAGCAGATTTAAATCGAAATATTAAGAATCTCGTCGATATCGGTAGTATAACGGGAAGAAATTAGATTTTGCTGCATCTCCCAATCATTAGCTAATTTTTTTGAAGCAAGCTGGATTGCAGGTTTACCAAATCGTTTTTTTATATTCTCAAGCACTGATAGTAAATTGTCCTGTTTAAGGTTGGAACTATCAAATAAATCTCTTTTCTGCTCAACCTCAGTTAGCATATCAGAGATAATAATCCCAGCTTTTTTATAACTGATGTTTGGCTTGAATATTTCATCGAGTGCCTTATCCAAATATTTAACCATAAATCTAAAACTATTGATTGCTTCAGGAAATGCGATATTTGCCGCGCTTGAAAAATAATCATCTTTAAAACGGTTTGAATGTGCAAATACTATCATTTGGCGTGCATATAGATTCTGTTTACTTAACTTCCTACTAATTTGTTCAGTATGATAAGTTAATGATGCCATTAAGGCATCGCGGTTAGTTACTGCCTGGCCAAAGCTTCTTGATGAAACAATTTGTTTATTTGGTTCTTGGTAGTCTTCTAATTCAATACATTGAATTCCATTTAATTCATATATAATCCGTTCAACATTTACTGAAAAGATTTTGCTTAGTTGTTTTGGGTTGGCTATTTTAAGGTCATAAACAGTCTTTATTCCCATGAGCTGCAATCTCTGGGATAATTTCCGGCCGATGCCCCATACTTCATCAACTGAGGTTATTTGCATTGCCCTATTGACGCGCTGGCTACCTAGCTCGGCCAGGTTACATACACCATTTAGAAACTTATGCTTTTTGGCAAGATGATTAGCAAACTTTGCAAGTACTTTAGTTTCACCAATACCTACACAGACAGGAATGCCTGTCCACTGCTTAACCGTTGTCCGGATTTTCTGTCCATGGTTAGTGAGGTTATCTATGCCGCTTAAATCCAAAAATGACTCATCAATACTATATACTTCCTGGCGAACCGCAAATTGTTTAAGGATAGCCATAACGCGGTTAGACATATCACTGTATAAAGTATAATTTGAGCTAAAAACGTAAACACCATATTTCCGGCAAAGATCCCTTATCTCAAAATATGGTTGCCCCATCTTAATACCGAGTGTTTTAGCCTCATTCGAACGAGCAACAGCGCACCCATCATTGTTACTTAGGACGATGATGGGTTTACCTTCTAAATGCGGCTGGAACACTCGCTCGCAAGAAGCATAAAAATTGTTACAATCTATCAATGCTATCATGAATGGTGCTATAACTCAAAAATGTAAATAAAAATCTTTATAATCCGCCAAAGAGATCGTTTGAGTTATACCCCTTTAGCTGGCGGTAATTCCTAACCGAATACTCAACCTGCAACTGCGATGTTTTTAAAAACTCATAAGCATCCTTTGCTGGTAACTCAGCTATATCAAGCCACTTATCGGCTGCAGCAAGGTCAAGAAAAACTGGCTGGCGGTCATGGCCTACGCTTCGGATAAATGGGCAGGGTTCATCGGTTAGAATAGCGAAACTTGAGATAATTTCACCGCTATCACGATCGGTCCACCTATCCCAAACTCCGGCAGCCCATAATATGTCTTCGCTAGCTGAAGTAAATTTGACCACATTCCCAGCATGAGAACCTTCACGGCACGATTCAAAAAAACCAGTCAGAGGAACAATACAACGCTGCTTAGCAAAAGGAATACGCCAAGTTGGCGCATCATAGACCAATTCCAACTTTTCACCTTTGCCTAGACGATCAAGCCTAGCATTATAAGTTGTAAATTTTGGCTTGGCTGTTGTGCTCCAATAAGGAATCAAGGAATAATTCATTAACCTCAGGGAATTATACTCAGCGTAGCGGGAAATAACTGGGGCCTTCGCAAAAGGAAACACATGCGGAGAATAAACCAAATTCGCGATTTCCTCATCTGGTAGAATTTTGGCTAACTTAATAATTTCACTAATTGGTTTTACCATCTCATATTGTGAACACATAACATTAGGCTTTATAAATAATGTAACTCACGACACCCCAAACCTTTAGCTCTTGAGCATCTTTAAGTAAAATTTCTGGATATTCCGGATTAGCAGGTACTAGCTTTATTACCCCATCCTTATTGTATAGAGTTTTAACAGTAAACTCTCCATCAACAACCGCAATAATAATCTTACCATGAACCGGTTCTAATGAACGATCCACTACTAAAATGTCACCATCATGAATATTCGCATCTAGCATAGAGTTACCCTTGACGCGAATATAGAAAGTAGCTTGCGGATTAGTAACTACAATATCATTAATATCCAAGCGGTCCTCTTCATATTCGGTTGCCGGGCTTGGAAAACCGGCCTGAACTTTTGATTGCGCAACAGGCAAATAAATTTTTTTATTAGTAATTTCGAATATTTGAAAATTTTTCATGTAGTATATGCGCTTTTGTATTTTAATTTCTGACTTTACTAAACCAAATTAAGTTAGCCAACTCCACCTCACCTTCTTCTAAATCGATCATTTAAAAAACCGTTTGATAGTGAATATCAACTAGAATTTATATGGCGTAATATCAGCCAATTTATTATAGTTATTTGTATATAATATTTTAACCCATTTCTTAAGTTAACAACCAAGCATTTTCGAATTTCATTTAAACAAATTAATTATGAACGATCAACTCAAAACTGTATTCCAAATATTATTTTGGCTGTAACATCAGTTATTAGTTAGCAACTAAAAAGTCTGGCCAAATATTTATCTGTAGAAGAACAATCATAAAAAGCTAAAATAGATCATTCAATTTAGGGAGTGTATAGCGTGATGACTCTGGCAAACTACAGCAGCAGACTGCGTAGGGAAATTCTTAAGCAAGATATGATTACAGAACATAGCAGTAAAAATTATCATCTATACTATTTACAAAATTTCTTTATTGCTAAAATCAATGAAGAACCTACTAATATTCAAACAATTAAGAATACTTTTCTATTAGCGATCAAAGTTGCCCAAGAGTCGGTGAACCATGAAGGACAGGCCTATTTCCAAAAAATCAATTATTATGGAGCAATTAATGAAGATCTTTTAAAAACTTTGCTTACTAATTATAAAGCTTATCTTGAAGATATCGTTGTTCATCGTAATGGATTAGGCGACACCAAGATAAATTTGACGAGTTTATTTATATTTGATTTTTCTAATTACACTACTACCGCTATTGATTTTAGAGATTTTATTAAATCGTATTCTTACCAGAAGGCTAATTTAAGGCACTCTGTCAGATATGAAGGATTTACAGTAAATAATATGAGAAATGGCCAAGGAAGCTATAGTTATCCCAATGGGGATAAATATGTGGGGACCTGGCTAAACGATAGAAAGCATGGCCCAGGAACCTACTACGTATTAAACGGCCCGGTTAAGCGAGGTGAATGGTTAGTTGGTAAAATTAATGGGAATAGTACAATTACTTTTCCAAATGGTGAACATTTTGCAGGGAACTTAGTAAATGGCCTTAAGGAAGGACAAGGGATTTACTATTTTCCCAATGGAGATAGACTTGAAGGAAATTGGGTAAAGGATAGATTTGAAGGCAAAAATACATATATTATTGCCCCAAAGAATAATTTAACCGCTGAAAAAAAATATACCGCAGTATTCAAAAAAAATAGAAGTCTTGAGCTGGAAAGAATACTCTTGAGTAGGCTGATTACAGACGAATTAACCACAAATAATATAGATGAAGCTAATAACTACTGCCAGAATATGCTTCAATTTCAAGAAAATAACAAAACAGAAATACCTAATATAGGTGAGTTATCAATACTTAAAGAAATGCAAAGCTTTTATTCATCCGTTATTGTTCCAAATCAGATACCACTAGCTGAACTGAAACTAAGCAGATTTGTCTTGGATATTGAAAGTCGTAATCCAACTCCTAATACTGAAAACGTATTAGTCTTAAATAGCGATCAAGGGCAGCATATATTACCAGTTAGCTATTTTCTAAATACAATGGTAACCAATTTAATCTCATGTTTAATCAAAAGACAGACTGATCCTAAAAGCTACCAATTCAATCCATTTAACAAAATACAAATCAAAGATTCAATTTTGACAAAAAAGGACTTGCAAGAATTAATTGTTAAAGGCATACGCTGCCTAAATTAAATTTTACAAACTATTATCCAACACGCCGTAAAACCTCTCCCTTTAGGGGGAGGATTTAAGGCGTTAAGCTAGCGCAGCTACTCTGGTGTTTTCTGTTGCTCAATATATTGACGGACAATACCTATTGGGGCACCACCGCAAGAAGCGGCAAAATAACTAGGAGACCAAAGTGATTTGTTGTTGAAGTACCATTTTGTAATACTTGGGAATTGTTTTTTGAGTAATCTACTTGAGACCCCTTTG